>ERZ779627.34-NODE-34-length-70826-cov-29.868703_pt1 | contig 70826 bp, 57 predicted proteins | sample MGYA00514191_ERZ779627 | MGnify/ENA primary metagenome ERZ779627 (study PRJEB29562, sample SAMEA4376705) | mouse gut metagenome | isolation source: Cecum | study: EMG produced TPA metagenomics assembly of the A DSS colitis mouse model was used to assess the... | reverse complement strand
AACCAGTGAGGAGTTGTTTTATTTTGTGACAAAAAGAATTCCGTATTTATGCGGGGTCTGGCGTTTCGCAAACGCCTAATTATGTGTTGTAGAAGAAAGGAGGCAGCAGATGAATCTTACAGATATGACAATTGAAGAAATGTGTACGACTACAGAGAAGCAGTCATTTGATCGTAAGAGTGCAAAAATTGATGCGACAGCAATTGCTACTCCAATGATTGCATTTGCAAATGCGGATGGTGGACTTCTTGCTGTAGGAATTGAAGATAATGGCGAGATTACCGGAATAGATGATTATGCGAAGAATATCAATGAAATACTCCGAGCAGGATACGATTTCTGCCAGCCATCTATTTTTATTGAAAAGGAAACAGTGGACTGCATTGATAAGAATGGTAATGCAAATCATATTTTACTTATTAAGATTCCGCAAAGTGCAGACATGCATGTAAACCACAGAGATGAAGCATTTTTGCGTGTTGGTGACAGGTCAAAGAAACTTACCTTTGATGAACGTATGGAACTTATGTATTCAAAAGGAATGCGTTTCTATGAGGACGAGCCTGTATATCGTAGTACTTTGGATGATATTGATATGGAATTTGTTGCAAAGTATTGTGAGAAGATTGGCTACGGAAAAACTCCTGAAGAGTATATTAGACAAAATAAGGATTACATCGTAAATGTAGCAGGTCGCCAAGAAATGAGCGGTGCCGCTATTATGATGTTTGGAAAAGATCCACAGAGATTTTTTCCAAGGTCAAGAGTGCGTTTTATACGATATGAAGGAACTGAGGCAAAAGTCGGCGCAGAGATGAATGTTATCAAGGATAAGATGTTCCAAGGACGCATTCTTGATTTGGTGGAACAGACTATTGAATATGTGCGAACACAGATAAAAGAACATACTTATCTTGGACCAGATGCACGATTTGTGACAGAACCGGAATATCCGGAGTTTGCATGGAAAGAGATTATTGTAAATGCCATTGCACATCGTGATTACAGCATAAAGGGTACGGATATACAGATTAAGATGTTTGATGACCATATTACAGTGGAGAGTCCGGGAACACTACCGGGAACGGTGCGCCTCAACAATATGCGAGAAATACATTTTTCAAGAAATCCAAAGATGGCACAGCTCTTGCATGAGTATGAATATGTGCGTGAGTTCGGTGAAGGTGTAGACCGTATGTATCGTGAGATGGAAGAAGCAGGTCTGCCAGAACCGGAGTATAAGACGGTTGCGTTTATGGTTCATGCTACGATTAAGAATAAGAAGTATCTTGTGGGCGAAAATCCAGTGGAACGAAGCGTAGATAATAATTCTAAAGCGTCAGATTTTAATGTTCCAAAGCATCAAAATGAAGCTTTGGATGAGGCTTTGGAAACAAAGATTGTGATGCTTATGAAAACAAATGCAAAGATTAAGCAAACAGAGATAGCAGAAGAACTGAAAGTGTCTAGAGCAACGGTTCAAAGAGCAATTCAAGTGTTGGTTGAGAAACAGGTAATTGAAAGAGTTGGCGGAAAGCGCTATGGTTCTTGGCAAGTAAATATCTAGTATGTTCCCGACATTAATATCGGGAACATACCTTGAGTGCATGGCTCATCCACCTCGAGTGTATGGGAGAAATCAAGGAAATACGGAACGCACATAACAATAGAAGGAACCACTTTCTTCGATATGTTCCCTTTAACAGTAAAATCCCTTGATTTATTCCCTTTTACTTCGATACAATAAATCAAGGCAGACATCAAATCGGAACAATCGAGCCATGTGGAGTGCGTGTGTCAGCTGGTGAAGCAGAGCATGGATAACGATAAGCAGAAAAGCCATTCAAAGAAAGAAAACTTAGAGAATGTCAAGCCGAAGATTGAAGTAAGAAAAATGATAAATTATCGGGAGGATGAAATCCCGGATTGTGGGTGTATTTACGGCTGATATGGGATTCAGAGTCAGATGATAGTAAATTGGTGAATAGCGTTGACAGAAGGGAAAGGAAATTAAGGAATGCGTAAATACGCGATTTTAGAGGAACCAATAAAATGTAATGAGAAAGATTTCATTTTTAAAATTATGTTATACCAATCAAAGAAAGAGGTTCTTTTATTTGAGTATTGCAGTATGGATGCTAATCAATGTTCCTTTGACGTATGGTATCCAGATGTAGAATCAGTCTATGAAGATTGGGATGATAAAATAGATGAACGAGGTTGGATAGATATTGATGATCCTTTACCTGATTGTCAACAGGATGCTTTTGCGTCAATACGAGTGAAAGGGCGCAATTTAGGTAATCCAAAGTGGGGACAACTTGAAATATTAAAAGATGGGAAATGGGTAGAATATAGTCTGTAAATTTATCAATTTAGGATTTTTACCGTGTGCAATTCGAGGCGGTTAAAAATGAAGCCGAATTAAATCGGTTTGTAATGACGCCGAGCAAATGGGTAGCACAGATGAATGCGATTGGTATTGTTTCAAAAGCCGGACGTTATGGTGGTACATATGCCCACAGTGATATTGCAATGTCTTATTATGCGGTTCTCATGGAGGTAAGGTTCCGTATGGAATAAAGAATAAACTAGACGAATTGATTAAGGAATATCCGAACTTAAAGGAATATAGGGTTAATATGAAGTACCCGTATGATATTAAAAATATTACGCCCTTGATAAAGTTCGGTGATTCCATTTCAGATTGGTGGCAGGCATATAATGATATAAAGCATAGAAGGACGCAATCAAATGAGGCAGGGCGCTATAATTATACAAAGGCAAATCTAAAAAATGTATTGTACGCAATGGCTGCCTTATACATATTGAACCGAAAGTTATATGACAGTTTAGAGGATGTTGAGAAAGTCAGCGAAGAGGTTCTTGTATCCGATTTATTTGATGATGAGCTCAGGCTTTAAGAATGCGGAAGTTCTCGTTGACGAAAAATAGTGAAATTATGTGAAGAGATAGGTAAGAACAGGAAAGATTTTTCAGATTATACAGGAATACTGGTTTGTACAAATCCCAATATCTATTCCAACCATGTATTTGCGAAAAAAGCAAAAGACTGCAGCTTTTCAGTCCGATCACCATTTTATACGGTAATAGCGCCTCCGGAAAATCTACAATGCTGAATACTATAGCGAATAGATTAAAACTGGAAGGGAAAAGTATTCAAACGGAGAGACTACCTTGCAAATGCCGGTTTATTATATCAACGCATTTACCGTTTATGCTTGGAACACTGAATGGCAGGATATATAATATTGATACGGAAGATTTGGATGAAGTAAACTGGACGGAACTTGAAAATGTGAGATACTTTTATAAATTTTTTGAACAACACAAGAAGGAATTTAATAAAAATATATAAGAAAGTTCTATAGCCCTTCTCATATTGACACAAATTTTCAGGCTTGTTAGAATGAAACTAACGATTAAAATACACATGAACAGAGGGAAACAGATATGTATACTTGCAGTCTCCATATTTATTTCGCAGGGCATCCGAGTCACGCTCTGGACGTGCTAAAAAAGATGCCTTCTCTTGAGCATTTTACCCATATTTTTTCAGAAAGTGACGAGGCCGAGTCTTCTTTGTGTGCAAAGGCGGATGTCGTCATAGCCGACCTGTCTCGTTTGGACATGAAGTCAGCGCTGCAGATCATATTGCCGAACCGCAGCGAAAGCGCGGAGGTTATTTTGCTTGCGGAAAGAAAGCAGATGCAGGTTCTTTGCGCAGAACCGGCGCTAAAGAATGTCTCGGACGTGTGGATCATGCCTATGTCCGACGAGGAGCTTCGCTTCCGTTTCCATAGATGGCAGCAAACCTGTAAAATGAGCAAAGATTTCTGGGAAACCAGCCACTTTCTGGAGGCTACGATCAACAATGTTCCCAATCTGGTCTGGTATAAGGATAAGGACGGTGTTCATGAGAAGGTGAACAACAGCTTCTGTCTTGCCGTCAACAAGACCAAAGAGCAGGTGCAGGGACGTCGGCACGCTTATATCTGGGACGTGGCGGAGGATGATCCCGCCTGCATCGAATCGGAACATCAGGTCATGAGTAAAAAACAGACCTTTGTATCCGAGGAGACTATCATGGCGGGGAATGAGACCAGGACCCTGATGTGTTACAAGTCTCCCCTCTATAACTGTGACGGCACCGTAATGGGAACGGTCGGTGTTGGTGTTGATGTGACGCAGGAACGCGCCTACGAGCAGGAAATCATCAGAAAGAACAAGACTCTTGAGACAATCCTTGCCACGATAGACTGTGGCGTTATGAACCACAGTCTCAATGATTCGCGCATTCTGAACATCAACAGAGCTGCGCTCAAAATTCTGGGTTATGAGACGCTGGATGAGATGATGGCGGACGGCTTTGACATTATTGCAGCCTCCGTGATGGAGGAGGATCAGCCGCGCCTTCGGGACAGCATCCGCAGTCTGAAAAAAGCCGGCGATACCGTCAATGTTGAGTACCGCGTGCAGCACAAAAACGGAGAAATTCTCCATGTGATGGGAAACATCAAGCTTTATGAGGAAAACGGGGAGGTTTTCTGCCAGCGTTTCCTTCTGGATGTCACCGAGCAGAAGCTGCAGGCGAAGAGGAACGAGAGACGGCAGATGGAACTGGTGCAGGCATTGAGCCTCGACTTTACGCTGGTATGCTTTGTGGAACCGGATACGGGTATGCTTGTCCCGGTTCGCACGGGCAGGCGTGAGCTGGACAATATTTTTGAGACAAGGATTTCTTTGCAGGAAAGCATGGAGCAGTACATAAATAAATGGGTGTATGAGGAAGATCGGGAAACACTGCGCCACGCTGTTTCTCTGGACACGTTGAAGGAAGAACTGAGCGGAAAACAGGTATACTCTGTGAACTACCGCAAACAGCAGGACGACCAAATCATCTATTTTCAGATGAAGGCGGTGAGCACCAGTACGGAGGACGGCAGCCAGGGTATTGTTCTTGGATTCCGCAGCGTGGATGCGGAAATCCGACGGGAAATGGAGCAGAACACACTGTTGGAAAATGCTCTTTCGCAGGCAAACCATGCCAGCAAGGCAAAAACCGTATTCTTATCGAATATGTCCCACGATATTCGCACCCCGATGAACGCTATTGTGGGCTTTACAAACCTTGCCATCACACATATCAACCAGACGGACCTTGTCGCGGAATACCTGAAAAAAATCCAGACTTCCGGTAATCATCTGCTGAGCCTGATCAATGACATACTGGATATGAGCCATATCGAGAGCGGAAAGATCCACCTGGAGGAAAAGCTTTGCAGCCTTCCAGAAATCCTGCATGGTCTGCGCAATATTTTACAGGCGGATATTCACGCGAAGCAGCTGGAGCTGCATATTGACACAGTGGACGTTGTAGATGAAGAGATTTACTGTGATAAACTTCGATTGAATCAGGTGCTTTTAAATCTGTTAAGCAATGCCGTAAAATATACCGGCGCGGGTGGCAATGTCAGTATGCGCATTACGGAAAAAGCGGGCGCTCCCGCAGGCTATGCAAACTATGTGTTCACCATAAAAGACACCGGTATTGGCATGAGCCCGGAATTTGTGGCGCGTATCTTTGAACCCTTTGAACGGGAGCGCAATAGCACCATCAGCAAGATTCAGGGCACCGGACTTGGCATGGCGATCACGAAAAATATTGTAGATATGATGAACGGTTCCATCTCCGTGACGAGTGAACAGGGCGTTGGCAGTGAATTTACGGTCTCCTTCACCTTCCGTCTTCATGAGGAAAAGAAAGAATCTATGATTCTGCCGGAGTTAAAAAGCTGCAAGGCTCTTGTGGTGGATGATGATTTCAACACATGCGACAGTGTTTCCTATATGCTGGGGCAGATCGGTATGCAGGCGGAGTGGACGCTCTCCGGCAAAGAAGCGGTGCTTCGCAGCCATCAGGCTGTCATGCGGGGCATTGATTACTCTGTCTATATCGTAGACTGGCTGCTGCCTGACATGAATGGTGTCGAGGTGACCCGGAGAATCCGAAAGGAGACGGGGGAAAATGTGCCCATTATCATTTTGACTGCCTATGACTGGTCAGATATTGAAACGGAGGCAAAGGAAGCGGGCGTTACGGCGTTCTGTAATAAACCGCTGTTCTTATCGGAATTGAGTTCCTGTCTCCAATCCGTGCTGCGACCGAAATCTCCGGAACCGGAAACTGCGGAAAAGGAAATGAAGCCCCGTGATATCAGGCGAATCCTACTGGCGGAGGACGTGGAGATGAATCAGGAGCTCGCCGTGGCGATTCTGGAGAATGCCGGTTTTGCCGTAGATGTGGCGGACAACGGTCAGATTGCCTTTGAAAAGCTGAAAAAATCGGAACCGGGATATTATCAGGCAATCCTGATGGATATCCAGATGCCGGTAATGGACGGCTACGAGGCAACAAAGCGTATCCGGAAATTGGAAAACCGCGAACTTGCTTCCATCCCAATCATCGCCATGACTGCCAACGCGTTTACGGAAGACAGGGAAGAAGCGCTCAAATGTGGCATGAACAGCCATATTGCCAAGCCGATCGACGTACAGTTATTGTTTAAGACGTTGGACAACGTGTGCTGTAAACCGCAGTAAGCGAAAAGAGAAGGATTACTTCAGCAAGTTTAGAATAAAGTTGGGCAATTGGTTTGCCTGTGCAAGCATTACCTGATTTGCCTGAAGCATAAAATGATTTTTTGCAAGCTCCATTGTCTCTTTGGCAATATCAGCATCACGGATAGCGGATTCGCTGACCTGTGTATTTTCAATAACGTTGTTTTTCTTATTGATCGTATGCTCCAGTCTGTTTTGCACGGCGCCATATGTGCTGCGTCTGGAACTCACTAAATAGATGGCATTTTTTATGCGGGCAACTGCTTTTTCAGCGTACTTTGGCTGACTGATCGTAATGGAATTGATGGCTAATGAGTGCGATCCGGCCACTTTGTGGGAGAGTTTCAGAGTTCCATTTTCTATGGAAGCTTTCAGTGGTGCTGTATTGCCGTTGTCATCTCCATTTTGAAGCATAGTATTCAGAAGATCGGCAAATTCGTGGGCGGTATATTGGGTATTCTCCGGAAAGGTATAGCTGTAAGGTACTGAATCGACAGAAAGAGTCAATACATTTTGTCCGGGTTTAAGATGAATACCGTTTGATAAATTTTTTGTTCCGGATAGAGAAGTAATCGTTGGCTCGTTTGTAGTTTTGTAAAAAAGGAAGCGGCAGAGGCAAAAATGGTATGCACGGGCGGCGGCCGCTGTGTGCGCGCTGGTCGTGGCGGAAGCCGGAAACGGTATCTGTTACGCGAAGACGGGACAGAATGTATGGGAGCTCTTTCAGTCCACGATGTATAAGGACAGTCGCAATGAGGAAGTCAATATGATTGCGGAGATCTGGCGTCCGCTGGGTCAGTTTGATTTAGAGCCGACTGGAGAGACAAAGAGCTGCTATGCGGATGGCAGCAGTGTATTGGAAGGCTGCAGAGAAATCAGGATCACGGGTGCAGGTATGCAGATGAGCTTGGACAGGAATTTGCATCTGGAACTTGTCATGGAAGGAAAGGATGCGGATGAGGCTAATCTTACGCCGTTTTCCTTTTTGGATATTGAGATGAAAGACGGCACGGTCTGCCATATGCTCGGGAAACTGCCGGAAGGCGATGAGATCATTTGGGTTAAAGATACGGGAAAATGCGTGGGATACAGCCATCAGGGCGAAGCCGTGACAGGCGATGCTTATCTGGGAGCGGTGATTCGGGGCGGAGGTTTTGATCCGTATGGCACCAGCGCCTGGGAAGAAATATTTGCCGTTGCATTTGACAGGTTTATCAATGTGGAGGAAATCGCAGGCGTGTATCTGGACGGGGAAAAGCTGCCATTGAAATAACGGTGATCTAATAATAGGAGAGGCAGAGCATTCAGATCCTTTGACAGGACCCGGATGCTCTGTTTTTGACAAAACCGAATCGAGTTGGTAAGCTGGTATCAGATGAATCTTTTATCAATAAGGAGGACACGGAAATGACCCTGGATAACATCACCGTCAACACCCAGAGCAGTATCCGCATCGAAGGCTCGAAAGTTTTATACTTTGACCCGTATCTGATTCAGGAAGCGGCTCATGATGCGGACTATATTTTTATCACCCACGAGCATTACGATCATTTTGATCCGGAATCCATTGCGAAAATAAGGAAAGACAGCACGGTTCTTGTCGCGCCTGAATCCATGCAAAAAAAGGCGCTTTCCAAAGCAGGTATCACAGCGGAACATTGTTTGTTTTATCAGCCGGGGGAGAACCATGAGGCGGGCGGCTTGGTGATCGAGACGATCCCTGCTTATAATAAAATGAAACCTTTTCACACAAAAGCAAAAAAATGGCAGGGCTATGTGGTGGAAATGGACGGTGTCCGTTATTATGTGGCCGGGGATACGGATGTGAATGAGGATATCAAAAAGGTAAGCTGTGATGTGGCGTTTGTTCCCATCGGGGGATTCTATACGATGGACGGGAAGCAAGCGGCGGAGTATATCGCACAAATCAAGCCTAAAGCAGTGGTTCCCACGCATTACGGCAGTATTGTGGGCAAACAGAGCGACGGCGGGGAGTTCCAAAAAATGCTGGAAAGTTTGGATGGCAGCATTCAAGTGTTGCTGAAACTGTAAAGGATCAAACAATGGCGGCTACTCTGCGTAGCCGCCATAATGTTTCTGCGTTATTCCCGCCGTTTTCTTTTTTCAAGATACATATTTTGATCCGACTCGGTAAAGCGTGTATGGAAATTATCTGCCCCGCTGTTCATGACGGATACGCCAAAAGAGACGCTTAACTGCTTATTCATGACCTGGAACCGTTTTTGTTTTTCTTTCAGCTGTTCTACGAGACACAGGGCGGCCTCCTCCGATGTGCCCGGCAGTAACACAAGAAATTCATCACCGCCCATGCGGAACAGCATGCGTTCCGGGGGCAGCACCATTTTGAACAGATCTACAGCGGCTTTGATATATTCATCTCCCGCGATATGTCCGTAGGTATCATTGATTGCCTTCAGGCCGTCGCAGTCAGCGGAGATAATGGCCAGCGGGTAACAGTCATCATCGTGCGTTTTGACAAATTCATCCAGAAATGCCCGGTTATACAGGCCGGTCATTTCATCGGTGATGGCCTGTTCTCTGAGTTTCTGTTTGAGCAATTCGGTTTCCGTCACATCGTTGATCAGTCCGATGATGCCGGTAACACAGCCGTTTTCATTGAAAAGGGGTTCCTTGATCACTTGCAGGAAGTCCTGTATCCCGTCCTCATTGATCTCAATGGTGTATGTCGCGCCTTTTCCGGTTTTGATGATCTCCATATCCTTTTTATGTGCTTCGATGGCGTTATCTTTATCCTTGCGTATCTCGGGGTCGATCTTTCCTCTGATCGTCCAGTTGGGATCGTCCGCATGATTCAGATGATGCCAATACTTAGTCGCGAAAACATAGCGGCATTCATTATCTTTAAGAAAAATGTTGGAGGGAAGCTCCTTGAGTATTTTTTCAATACCGTAAAAGCTCATGGAGTCCGTAAACGCAATAGCATTTGCGATCCTGTTTTTAATAATAGAACTGATATATGGTTTGGTGATGCAGTCAAAAACGCCGGATCCGAGGCAGTCAAGGCTGTCGGCAGACGGATTTTCGTCCGCATAAATCAGGATCGGAATGGAAATAAGGCGGTTGCTGTCTTTTATAAATTCCACGGCCCGGTGAATGTCATCCTTAAGATTGGCGTGAATCAAAAACACACTGACTTCGGTCTTGTCATGTTTTAGAATATCTTCTGCCGCCGTCATATCTTTGGCGATCAGGATATTGTATTCGTCACTGAGAATCGGGCGAAGTTCTTCATAAGTCCGTCCGTTGTCAATAAAAAGCAGATTTTTTATCGTAGTTGCAGCATCCATTTCGTATTTCCTTTCAAAGTTACGCAAGCTTTTCCAGTTTGGCCGTATCAGCGATCACGATCATTTTCATGGATGCCGCCAGCGGCATTTCAGGGTCGATATCAATGCGCACGTTTTTATCCTCAATGATGGCAACGACGTTGATGGTATATTTTTTGCGGAGTTTTAGTTCCATCAGGGACTTTCCCGCCCATTCTGCCTTAACGGGCAGTTCCACCATGGAGACATCTTTCGATAGTTCCATGATATCTATAAAGCCGGAGCTTAAGAGGTTTTTGGCAAGGCGGATGCCTGACTCGCTCTCCGGAAATACGACCCGATCGGCCCCGACTTTGCTTAAGATCTTGCGATCGAGGTCAGTGGCACATTTAGCGATCACGGTTTTTACGCCGATCTCCTTGCAGAGCATGGTTGCCATCACACTGGCCTCCAGATTGCTGGCCATGGCGATAATGACGACGTCGATATTGGCAATACCCAACTGTTTGATGACTTCCGCCTCCGTGATATCCGCGCATTTACAGTAGGGAATTTCGGAGATGGCGGTATTGACAAGTTCTTCGTCCAGATCTACGGCGAGCACTTCCGCGCCGTTTTCTACCAGTTCCTTTGCCACGGCAAGGCCGTATCTGCCGAGGCCAAATACCGCATAAGTTTGATGGATGCTCATAAGATGCGTTCCTTTCTCATCCCACGCTGATATCTTCCGAGGGATTCTTGATAATATTTTTCGTTTCCTTTTTGGTGTTCAGCGCAATCATTAAGGAGATTGGGCCGACCCTGCCAAGATACATGGTTACGATGATAATGATTCGTCCCCAGATATTCAGGCCGGATGTGAGACTTCTTGTCAGACCCACTGTGGCAGCGGCGCTGACGGTTTCATAGACGACGTCGAGGGCGTCCGCATCGGTGACTGCCGACAGGAGGAGGGTTGCCGTAAACAGGATGATAAAAGCCATGCTTACGACGGCAACGGCCTTGCTGACGGCGTGCTTGGGAATGGTCCGTTGAAAAAGTTCCGCCTCAGAGTGGGATTTCATCGTGGCAAATGCCGAGGTAATCAGTACTGCAAAAGTCACCGTTTTGATGCCGCCGGCCGTGCCCACCGGGGAGCCGCCGATAAACATCAAAAGCAGAGAAACAAGGGCGGATGCGTTTGTCAGATCCTCTTGCGGGACGGTTGCAAAGCCTGCGGTTCTCGTGGTCACGGACTGGAAAAGCGATGCCTGCAGCTTGTCAAAGAAAGAAAAGCTTTCCATTGTCAGAGGATTGTTATATTCAAAGGCAAAAATGGCTGCTGTTCCGGCAAGGATCAGGAGTCCCGTCATGGAGAGGGCGATCTTGCTGTGAAGGGTCAAATTCGCAAAGCACCGCAGCTTCTGCTGCCGTATGTGTTTCAGAGCACCTACGATATCCCACCAGACAATGTAGCCAATCCCGCCGAAAACAATCAACAGAATCGTCACAATATTGATGACGGGATGATGCACGTAGGCGTAGAGACTGTTTTCCGAGATAATATCCATGCCTGCGTTGCAAAAGGCGGAAACGGCGTTAAAGACAGAGATCCAGATGCCTCTTACGCCAAATTCCGGTACAAATACCGTCATATACAAAAGCGCGCCGATCCCCTCTATCAAAAGCGTTCCCGCAATAACCTTGCGGATAAACTTAACCATGCCTGATAGGGTATTTAGGTTAAATGCGTCCTGAATCAGCATTCTGTCTTTGATGCCGATTTTACGGTGCAGACTGATCATCAGCCACGACATGATGGTGACGACGCCGAGCCCGCCGATCTGTATCAGAAACAGAATGACGATCTGACCGAAAACACTCCATGTAGAAAAAGTGGGAACGGTCACCAGACCGGTCACACAGATGGAGGTGGTGGCCGTAAAAAGCGCGTCAATATAGGGTACGGCCGCGCCGTCTGCGGCACTGACCGGCAGAGCCAGCAGAGCGCTTCCGACCAGGATTGCCAGCAAAAAGCTGAGCAAGATGGTCTGTGTTGTGGAAAAATGTGGGTGTAAATGGCTTCTCATAGAAAAAATTTTATCACAATCCTCCTAAAAACGAAAGTCCATTATCTGCGCAGATAGATATTGATTGGCGGGTTGTTATACAATATTGAGGGAATGTATAGAAACGGCCCTCTATGGAATTGACGATTGATGTCAATGGTGCTATATTTCCTCTTGAACGAGAGAGGAGTGTTTCTATGGAAAAGGAACAAAATGAGAAAAGAGGCGGCAATCAGACCATGGTCAAAATCTGCGGATTTATTGTGGATAAACGAAATCTCTTTTTTCTGCTGTTTGGCATTCTGATTATTTTTTCTGCTGTGTCAAGAAACTGGGTCAACGTCGAGAACTCCATGTCCCACTATCTGCCGGATTCCACGGAGACCAAGCAGGGCTTGGATCTGATGGAGCAGGAATTTATTACATACGGGACCTGTGATGTGATGGTGGCGAATGTGTCCTATGAACAGGCGGAGTCGATCGAGCGGGATCTGGAATTTATGCCCGGCGTCTTCATGGTAGACTTTGACGATTCGGAAGATCATTATTTTAATGGATCTTCCTATTACAATGTCACGTTTGATTATGATGAGAAGGACGACAGATGCCTGGAGGTTTTGGAGCGGGTAAAAGAAAAACTGGGCGGCTATGATTATTATCTGTCCACCACGTTGGGAGATATCGAGGCGGAGCTGATTGCAAACGAAATGAATGTGATCGTTGTGCTGGTAGCCCTTGTTGTGGTGACGGTGCTGTTTCTTACTTCGCAGGCTTATGCGGAGGTGCCGGTTTTGTTGATCACGTTCTTGGCGGCAGCTATTTTGCAGATGGGCACGAACTTTGTATTTGGGACGATCTCTTTTGTGTCCAATTCCGTGACAGTGGTGTTGCAGCTTGCGCTGTCAGTGGATTACGCCATTATCCTTTTGAACAGATATAAGGAGGAGCATGCTAATCTGGAAGCCCGCGAGGCGATCATTATCGCTTTGAGTAAGGCGATCCCGGAAATCTGCGGCAGCTCCCTGACTACAATAGGCGGTCTGATTGCCATGGGTTTTATGCAGTATAAGATGGGACCGGATCTGTCCATGTGCCTGATCAAGTCCATTTTCCTGGCGCTGGGGTCTGTTTTCCTGCTGATGCCCGGTGTAATCATGCTGTTTTCCAATCTGATGGATAAGACTAAGCATAAGAACTTTATTCCGGATATTCCTTTTGTGGGTAAGTTTGACTATGCGACGCGATTTATTGTAGCGCCGCTTTTTGTGCTGGTAATCGTGGGAGCATACACCATTTCCAGCAAATGCCCGTATGTGTTCGGCGACTCTACGATCACGCCGCCGATTCAGAACAGCATTCAAAAAACAGAGGAATTGCAGACAGAGAACTTTGGTGCCAACAATATGGTTGCTCTGATCGTGCCTGCGGGAGATTATGAGAAGGAAGCGAAGCTGTTAGAGGAGCTGGAGGCCTGTCCTGAAGTAGATTATACGCAGGGGCTTGCCAATATCGAGGCGCTAGACGGTTACTGTTTGACAGACAGGCTTACGCCGAGGCAGTTTTCGGAGCTGATCGATCTGGACTATGAGGTGGCAGAACTGGTATATGCTGCCTATGCCGTGAATGATGAGGATTACGCGAAGGTGGTCAATGGCCTTCCCGAATATAAAGTGTCTTTGATCGATATGTTTATGTTTGTGCATGACGAAGTCGAGGAAGGGTATGTCACGCTGGAGGATGATCTGCAGGATATGCTGGATGATGCTTTTGATGCCATGAACTTTGCGAATAATCAGCTGCAGGGCGAGAACTACAGTCGTATGCTTGTTTTCCTGACGCTTCCCGAGGAGAGTCAGGAGACCTTCGCCTTTCTTGACAGGATGCACGAGATCGCGGAGAAGTATTATCCGAGCGGCAGGGTGCTGGTCTGCGGTGAGTCGGTGAGCCAGTACGATCTGCAAAAGACGTTCGGCCGCGACAATCTGGTCAATAACGTGGTGTCCATTCTGGCCGTGCTGGTGGTGCTCTTGTTCACCTTTAAGTCGGCGGGTATGCCCGTACTTTTGATTGCGGTAATTCAGGGCTGTATCTGGCTGAACTTTTCCGTGCCGGCATTACAGCATGATAACATTTTCTTTATGTCCTATCTGATTGTCAGCTCGATCCAGATGGGCGCAAATATCGACTACGCCATCGTTATTGCGGGCCGCTATATGGAGCTGCGTAAGACAAACGGCAGAAGGCAGTCCATCATTGATTCCATGAATCAGGCATTCCCGACGATCATTACCTCGGGAACCATGATGGTGGTAGCAGGCTTTCTGATTGGTAAGTTGACCTCCAATGCGGCAATCTTCGGTATCGGAAAATGTCTGGGCAGAGGAACTTCCATTTCTATCTTGGTGACCATGTTTGTTCTGCCGCAGATCCTTCTGGTGGGTGATAAAATCATAGAAAAGACTGCCTTTGTGATGAATATGCCGATCCGCACGAAAAATGTGACCGGGCTGATGAGGGTTAACGGCCTGGTGCGCGGCAGGATCGAGGGAACCGTGACAGGCAGCATGAGCGCCATTGTCAAGGGTAATGTGAGCGCTTATGTGGAAGCCGGAGATGTGACGGAGCTTACGGAGGAGGAATATCGGCAGCTGACGGAGACGGTGTCGGAGGAGATGGCGAGCAGACAGCCGATCGGTGTGAAGGGAGAAACTGACACGGATGTCGGAACCGAGAGACAGGAAGATAGCAGGGAGGTGGCTGACCATGCGTAAGAGGAGACTGACAGCGCTGCTGCTTACGGCGGCAGTGTTTATGGGAACTTGTCCGATGGGATCTGTACAGGCGGAGGAAGAAAAACCGCAGGAGGAGACAGAAAAAGACGGAGATACAGAGGAAGACCAGGAGGAGCAGGAAGTCGCCAGTGTGGAGGATGCCAACGCGACGATTGCCTCCTATAAAAACGAGGAAATAGACTGGAAAGAGGTTTATATCAGCAACGCTGATGAGTTAAAGGCTTTTTCTAAAGACTGCTGGCTGGACACCTGGTCACAGGATAAAAAAGTATATTTGACGGCGGACATCGACCTTGCAGGGGAGAACTTTGTCTCCATACCGACTTTCGGCGGATATTTTGATGGGCAGGGACACACGATCAGCGGATTGACAGTGCGTAAACCGCTCTCTTATGTGGGGCTCTTTAATTACACGCAGGAGACGGCAGTCATTGCCAACCTGAAAGTAGAGGGATCAGTCAGACCGACCGGGACGCAGATGGTGGTAGGCGGTATCGTGGGAGATAACAGCGGCGTCCTTTTGAATTGCGTCTTTGACGGTGTCGTGGAGGCAGGCGATTATGTGGGCGGCATCACTGGCTACAATGAAATCAGCGGCGTACTGATGAACAGCGAAGCAAAGGGAACGATCACGGGCGCGCATTATACGGGCGGCATTGCAGGTGAAAATGTCGGTAACATCGTGAGCTGTCTTAATCGCGCTGACGTCAATACTTCAAACGAAGACAAGGCGAAATCACTGGAGGATATCAATCTGGAGCAGTATACATCCGGTCTTCTGAGCTCCATGGAAGGCGGAACGGATGAAAAAAGCGAAAAACTCTCCACCACGGAAAATACGGTGGATACGGGCGGTATCGCAGGACTTTCCACAGGGATCATACAAAATTGTGTCAACGAGGGCATGATCGGTTACGAACATATAGGCTATAACGTGGGCGGCATTGCAGGCAGACAGTCAGGGTATGTGCACGCCTGCGTGAATAAGGGTAAAATATTTGGGCGTAAGGATGTAGGCGGTATTGTCGGGCAGGCGGAGCCGTATATTGCGGTAGATTTGTCGGAAGATATTGTGCGGCAGTTATCGGATCACATTGATGTGCTTCACGATCAGGTGGGGAAAATGCTGGATGATGCGGGAGACCGTTCGGATGTGCTTTCCAACAGGCTGTCGGTGATTCAGGGGTTTGCAGACCGGGCGCTTGACGATACCCACTCTCTGGCGGACAGGACGGTGGAGTGGACGGACAGTATGATGAACTCCGTCAATGAGGCGGTGAGCCGTTTTGACTATGTGCTGGATGAGACTGCCAAAGACGGCGGCGTGATCGATCACGCTTCGGATGCGGCGGGGGATGTAAAGGATGCTGCCGCGAAACTGGAAGATATGGTAAAGTCGATGGATCTTTATCAGTATATGACGCCCGAGGAAAAGGAGCAGTATGACCGGGCAAAGAAAGCGATCGAGGAGGCAGGAAAGCAGCATACAGAGGATGTGGCAAAGGCCACGGAAGCTTATGAGAATTATTATATCGGCAAGGCGGCAAATGAAGATACGACCAATGAGTATGATCTAAAGCCTGTGAGGGAATCAGGCGTGGACAGCGGCTGGGGGTTTGTGTCCCTTCCTTTTGCGGATGTACCGGGACAATACATGGGCATCACCGGATGGGTGCATTATAGCAGCAGCGGTGAAAGCAGGGAGTTTCCGCTTACGGACGACAGCGCACAGGCGGCGGCTGACCGTCAGGTGCAGGAAAAAGCAGCAGAGGAAATGACGGCAAATGCCGCACAGATAGCAGAGGAGGCGGGGAAATATGCGGATAAGCAGTACCGCGATGCCCACGGAAGCAGCTATGCTGATGATATGCGCAAAAATCTGGAGATCATGACAGATATCGCATCCAGACATTCGGACGAGATGACGGACGATGCAAGAAAGCAGATGCAGTCGGCGGCTTCCTCCGCGAAGTCGGCGGCAGCGAATCTGGAGGATATGGGGGAGGAAACCAAGGATATCCTGACGACGATCAATGATAAGCCGGATCTCAGCTTTCCCAGGCTGGGAGATGACTACCGCTCTACAACGGGGAGCCTTAATTCCAACTTGAAGAATATTTCTGAAAATATGGGCTATTTGAATGATGAAATGTCTTCTTCCGAGGACCTTCTGGGGGACGATTTGTCGAATATCAACGACCAGTTCAGTGAGATCATGCTGTTGTATACGGATGCGTTGGACGGCGTGCTGGAAATGGATTATTCCAGTCGATATGAGGACGAGTCGCAGGAGAATGCGGAGGAGAGTATAGACGCTACTATTGCAAACTGCAGCAACGGCGGAAACGTGACGGCGGATCTGAATGTATCGGGGATTGCAGGGACGATGGCGATCGAGTATGATTTTGACCTGGAGAGCGATATCACGGGACTGGATGACGCAAAGGCAAATTCTACGTTCCTCACGAAGTGCGTGCTCAGGAGAAATGTGAATCAGGCTAAGGTGACTGCGCAGAAAAGTTATGCGGGCGGGGTCTGTGGTCTGCAGGAGATGGGCATGGTGCTTCGCTGTGAGAACTATGGCAGGATCGAGAGCACTTCCGGTGATTATGTGGGTGGCATTGCGGGGCAGTCGTTGTCCCATATCAGTAGGAGCTATGCGAAATGTTCAGTGGAAGGCGGAGAATATGTAGCCGGAATCGCCGGATGGGGCAGCGGGATAGACAATTGTCTGGCAATGGTTAAGATCAGGGAGGCAGAGGCTTTCTCGGGCGCCATAGCGGGTAAGGTTTCCGACAACGCGGAGCTTGCAGATAATTATTTCGTCTCGGAGGAGATTGCCGGGATCGACCGCATCAGCTACAGTGGAAAGGCAGAGCCGGTAAGCTATCGGACGCTGTTGCAGACGGAGGGGATTCCCGCAACCTTTCGCAGGATGAAGATCACGTTCTATGCCGATGACGAGGAAGTGGGGACGGCTGACTGCCCTTACGGCGGCAGTGTGGCATTGGATCAATATCCGAATATCCCGGTAAAGGAAGGTTTCTATGCGGACTGGGATAACAAAGACCTTACGGATGTCAGACTCGACGAGGATGTATCGGTGGAGTACGTGCGGTATCTGACAACGCTGGCGGGAAGCTGGATGCGGGATAACGGGCAGTCGTCCCTTCTGGCGGACGGGCGGTTTTTCCAGGAGGATGAACTGACTGTAGATAAGCTGGATGTGAATGCGGTGAGTGTGACGCTGCCGCAGGGCGAGGAAGCCGAAGACCTGACCGAGTGTTGGCAGATCACCGTTCCCGATGACGGCGCGCAGACCCATCAGATCCGCTATCAGGCACCGCAGGGACAGACGGAAGGCGTGGAGATTTATGTGCAGGACGGCGCGGGCTGGAGAAAGGCCGAGACAGAGCTTATGGGGATTTATCACCTGTTTTCTGTGGAAGGAAGCGATGTGAAGATCGCGGTCAGCGTAACAGAGAAAGGGATCATGGATTATGTGGTATTTATCGCGGTCGGGACCGTTGCTGTGTTGATCTTGGCAGCGGCAGTGATCCTACACAAAAAACGAAAGGGAAAGAAGGCGGGGAATACTGCAAAATAGAGGATTGCAGGGATTCCCGTCACAACCCAAACACATCCTTGACAAACAGATAAGCTACTGTCAGGATCAGTCCCACACAGAATAGCAGCAGTCCGAAGGACATACTTCTGGCGATCAGCGTGGTGTTTTCGTTAAATTCTTCCTGCATGAGCGCCAGTTTGTGTTCATAATCCGTGTGTTTCGGATGCTTTTTCAGGAGGGTATGGTTTAAAAGCGCTTGGATGGCGCCGGCTATGCAGGCGCACAGATGCGTAAGAACCGTACCCTCAAAGCGCTCGTGCGGCAGCTTCTCATCACGATAGACCGTCTTTCTCAGCGCTACCACCACTGTATCAACAAGGCTGTCCAGAAAGCGGCAGATCATGCCAAGGGTGAAAGGCAGGATCTCTAAGAGCAGGGGGCGGTAAATAAGGTTTTCCAAGTCGAGCCATGCAGGCCATCGGTTTACATAATATATCTTTGCGCCGTCTGCAGATTTTTTCCGCAGAAGCGTGCGCACAAAGCACACATAGAGCAGTCCGCCAATGATCAAAGAAATCAGGGCGCCGCGCAGGTTTGTGACCGAAAAGTAGGCAATCTGTTCTGATTCCGATGCGTGCAAAAAGGTCTGTCCCATATCCGCGAGGCGATCCATCACGATATTAGGCAGAAAACCGCCGATTGGCAGCAGAGTAGCGCTGAGCGTAAGAGCAAAGACGCTTGTTTTATTCATATAACTTCCCCGCAAATCGCCATAACGTTTCTGTACTGCGGCATCCGCATTTTTCTCCCAGAAGATACAGATATAGAGTTTCAGCATGTAGGCTACCGTCAGGCCGCCGCTGATCAAAAAGATCCATTCCACGGCACGCATGAATGAAGTACCAATGAGGGCGGGGAGGATTCCGGCGTTGATTGCAGCGATATATTCCACTATGCTTTCGTGAATCAGCGTCTTGCTGACATAGCCGTTCCAAAGCGGCATACCGCCGATGCCCAAAACTCCCATCAGGAAAATATAGTGAAGGAGCGGTTTTTTTCGCCCAAATCCGCGGATGTCATTGAGATCCAGTTTATGCGCATTCATGAAGACCACGCCTGCTGCCATAAAGAGGACAAGTTTCAACAGAGAATGATTCACCATATGAAGCAGGCTGCCCCGCAGAGCAAGGGCGTTTTCTTCCGCCAATAAGCCGGACATGCCCACGCCGACCAGGATAAAGCCGATCTGGGATACCGATGAGCAGGCAAGCGTCCGTTTTAAGTCGATAGAGAAAATTGCAAGCACTGCGCCGACTATCATTGTGAGGACACCGAGCATCAAAATCAGGCCGCCCCAGAGTGCGTTTCCCAAAAACAGATAAGAAGTCAGGATTAGGATGCCGAACATTCCCGCTTTGGTCAAAATACCCGAAAGCAGCGCTGAAGCGGGAGCCGGAGCCACAGGGTGGGCCTTTGGCAGCCAGATATGCAGCGGAAAGGCACCCGCTTTCGCACCGAAACCGAACAGCAGACAGAGACCTGCCGCCCATATTTTGTATATAAAAACCCGATGAGAGTGGACCAGGCCGTAATTGACGTATGCCTTGACCAGATCGTCAAAGAACAGAGTGCCAGTCACATCATAGAGCAGGAAAATGCCCATCAGCATCACCAGACCGCCGATCACGGCCACCGCCAGATAGGTCGCGCCCGCCCGCAGAGACTCGGGTTTTTCATCCTGTGCCACCCACACATAGGAGGTAAAGGACATGATCTCAAAAAAGACAAAGGTGGTAAAGAAGTCTGCGGAAAAGAACACCCCTTCTGTGGCGACAAGCGTGACAAGAAGGAAGACATAATATCTTCCCAAATGATGGTCATGGCCGGGCTCCATTTTTTCATGGCGGGTAAAGTATTCTCCGGAAAAGAGCGTTGCCATAAACCACATGAAGGCCGCAATCGCGCCGTACAAGGCGCGGAAGCCGTCTGTTTGAAAGTGCAGCCCCAGACCGCAGACATAAGGGATCTCAAAGGTCAAACCGCCCGAGGAGCCCGTCAGCATCCGTATTGCGAGCAGGCCGCAGAGAGCAAAGGCTGCTCCTGTTATGATATTTGCAGTGATTTGATAAGATTTCTTCATAGGAACCTCCTATTTATACATTCCCGCAGGCCACATCCATAAAAAAGTCTACAATCGGCTGCGAGCTCAAGCCGAAAAAGATAATAAACAGGGTAAACACAAACAGCGGTACCAGCATCTGCCAGTTGGGGTCCTTCGCCCCTTTCACCGTAGTATAGTCAAAATCCTTTCCGGGGAAGAAGGCACGGATCACGATGGTGAGCATATAAATGGCAGTCAAAAGCGCTGATATCAGCAAGCAGGCAATCCCGCCCCAGGCCAGGGGATTTTCGCTCTCCACGGCGGCCTGCGCCAGATTCCATTTACTGATAAAACCCGCCAGTCCGGGCACGCCCATGAGCGCGAAGGCGGAGATGGTAAAGATGCCGAATACGCAGGGCATCTTGTAACCGAGCCCGTTCAGTTCGTGGACATAGTGGCGGTCCGTTTGGTGCATGACGGCGCCTGCGCAGAAGAAGGAACAGATCTTCATAACGGCATGGAAAGCCAGGTGCGTCAGAGCAGCCGCAAGCCCCCAGGGCGTCATAATGACTGTGCCAAACAGGATGTAGGAAAGGTTGCTGATCGTCGAATAGGCCAGCCGTCTCTTGATGTGAGTCTCTTTCACAGCCCGGCTGCAGCCGTAGACAATGGTAAACATGACGATCGCCATCACCACATCCTGCGCCCAGGTGCCCTTCAGGAAATCCGTGCCAAAGCTAAAATAGGTCAGTCTGATAATGGCAAAAGCGCCCGACTTTACCACGGCTACCGCGTGCAGCAGGGCCGTGACGGGGGTGGGGGCAACGCCCGCCTGGGGGAGCCAGGAGTTGAAGGGGCAGACCGCCGCCTTCACGCCGAAGCCCAGAAAGGCCATGACATAGATCAGCAGTAGGACATTGGTCTTATCGCCAATCTTTGCCAGATCCAGTACGCCGCCTAAAATAAAGTCGGTGGTGGTTCCATAGACAATGACCATGATCAGGCCGAGAAAGGCAAAAGCAGCGCCGCCCAGCGAATAGTAGAGGTATTTGCGGCTGGCCAAAACGGCCTCACGGGTCAGCGTATGCATGACTAAAGGCACGGTCACAAGCGTTAACAGCTCATAGAAGAAATACATGGTGAGCAGGTTTGCGGCCAGGGCAATACCCAGCGTCACCCCGTAGGTCAGGGTGTAAAAGAGGAAAAACACGTTCTCGTGAGATTCCTTCGTCATATATTCAAAGGCATAGAGCGTGGCAAACGGCCAGAGCGCGGAGACCAGCCCTGCAAACACCATGCTCACGCCGTCCACGCGAAAGCTGATATTCAAATTGCCGGTAAAGTGCGCCAGCAGAAAGGTGCTGGTCGAGTGGTGCAAAAGCAGGTACCATACGAGAATGCTGTTGAGCACTACTGCCGTTTCCAGAAACACTTCCTTCTGCCAGCGTTTTTGAAACGGGATGAGCGGGACAAGGATTCCCGCGATAAAAGGAATTAGGATTACTAAAATGATCATTGGATTATCCTCCTATCACTGTCAAGTAAAAGGAAACGGCATCTGGAAACAGGCCAACCAAAACCGACAGGATTGTAATAATTACGATCGGTACCGTCATCCATTTAGAAGGTTCCTGTTTCTTTTGAGAGTTCGCCTCGTAGTCTGCTCCCGGGAAAAACCCGCGCACAGTGATGGGCAGAAGGTAGCCCGCAGTCAGCAATGCGCTCACCAAAAGTACGACAGGCCCTAACACATCCAAAACGGGAATGCCGCTTTTTAAGGAACCCAGAGCCAGATACCACTTGCTGACAAAGCCGCCTGTCGGGGGGATGCCGATCAGCCCCAGGGAAGCAATCGTAAAGCACCAGAGCGTGAGGGGCATCTTTCTGCCGATTCCGCGCAGCTCGTCCACCCGCGTCTTGCCCGTACAGTAGATAAAGGCGCCTGCGCTAAGAAAGAGCACAGCCTTCACAAAACCGTGCGCCAGCACGTGCAAAAGACTTCCCTCAAAAGCGGTTTCCTGCATCGTGGCCAGACCAAATAGGATGTAGGAGAGCTGACTCACCGTGGAGTAGGCAAGCCTCTTTTTCAAAACAGGTTCGCGAAAGGCAAGCAGCGACCCCATTAATACCGTAACCAGAGTCAGGCAAATCCAGGCGGTCTGCATCCAGGTCCCGCGCAGAAAGTCTGTGCCAAACAGATTCGTCACCCGAATGAGCGCGAGAACGCCCGCTTTGACGATCATTGCGGATAAGACGGCGGAAGCGGGAGCAGGCGCCACCGGATGCGCCGTGGGCAGCCAGGCGTGCATGGGAAACATGCCTGCTTTTACACCAAAACCGAGAATCATGATAAAGGCCACGACCAGTAGAAAGCCGCCATGCTCTGCAACCGCGGAGGCTTTCAGGGCACCGCCCGCAGTAAAGGTGAGCGTTTCACAATTCTGATAGAGAAAATACACGCCATACAGCGACGCATAGGCCCCGCAGAGCGAGTAAAACAGGTATTTTAAGCCCGCCATCACCGCTTCTTTTGTGCCGCTATGCAGCACCAAAGGCATGGAGGAGAGCGTCAAAAGCTCAAAAAAGAGATAGAAGGTAATCAGGTTGCCTGCAAAGCACAGGGCGTTCAATACGCCGAACATCATCAGATAAAAGCCGTAATAACGGCTTTCCCGCTCCTCATGCTTCATGTATTCAAAGGAGAAGAAGCCGGCGCAGACTAAGACAATGACTGCGAGCAGGGAAAACAGCGCGCCGATGGCATCGATCTTAAAATAGATCGGGAGCGTATCTGTCAGATAAAACAAGGTAATCCCTTCCTTTGCCGTAAGCAGGGACGTGACGGTCAAAAGCGCCGTAATGATAAGAAACATCCCTGTGAAAAGAAGGAGTGTTTTCCTCTCCTGCGGGTTCCTTTTTCCCGAAAGGGGCGTCCGATAGCGAATCAGCAGAAAGATGCCCGCCAATATGGGACAAAAAATGGATAATAAAATGCAGTACATACGATTATCTCCTTGTAAAAAGTTCTCTATCGTTTCCTGGCGGCAATCAGGAAAACATGGCAAGTCCCTGTACGATCAGATCAACGATCGGCTGGGAACTAACGCCCAGGATGACATTTAACAGGATGAAAAACATCAACGTTATGGCGTGAATCTTCATTTTTCCAAAGGTGATGCTCTCATAAGGGGAATCTTTCACCGAAGTGTAAATTCGGATCACGGTCTTCATAAAGTAGATCGCATTCAGTACCGTACTGATTCCCAGAACGATCAGCGAAGCCAGCATCTTGCCTTCCACCTGAACGGCGGCCTGCGCAAAGAGGAGCTTGCTGATAAAGCCCGAAAAGAGTGGCACACCCACCATGGACAGCGAACCGACGGTAAAGGCCACGCCCGCCCATTTGTTGCGGTAGCCCGCGCCTGTCAGGTCGACAAATTTGCGGCTGCCGCCCGAGACCTCCGTTAAACCGATGGCGGCGATAAACAGCAGGGACTTGGTTGCCGCGTGGGAGAGGATGTGGTAAACGCTGGCCACCATACCCGTCTGCGTGCCCATGCCGAAGCCCATGTAGATGTAACCGATCTGCGCCACCGAGGAAAAGGCGATCATCCTGCGGATATCGTTTTCCCGAATGGCGCTGATGGAACCGAAGATCATCCCCATCAGGCCAAAGACGAACAGGACGTCTATGATCCTGGTACTGTTGAAGATATCAAAACCGATCACACGGTAAATAATCTTGATCAACAGGAAAATATAGCCCTTGGACACCAGACTGGAAAGGATTGCCGCGGAAGATACCGTAGAGTATCCGTAAGCGTCAGGCAGCCAGGCATGGAAGGGAAACAGCGCGCTTTTGATGCACAGTCCCACACACATCAGGGCAATGGAGACGATCAGCGGGATCTGGTATTCTACGTTTGCCACCAGCGGACCGACGGAGGCCTTGATGTTGCTCATCAAAAGATGCCCGGTCAGATCGTACATGATACAGAGTCCAAAGAGCAGAAGGCCGGATCCCAAAAGGCTCATGATCATATAGCGGACAGCCGCTTCGATGGTGCGTCCGACCTGTCTGATCATGATCAGGCCGCAGGCGGAGATGGTGTTGATCTCCACGAAGACATAGGCCGTGAACATATCGTTGGTATAGACCAGCGCAAGCAGGGAGGAGAGCAGGAGGTTCACCAGGATATAGTAGAGGTTATGTTTGCTCTCATCCACTTCATCGTAGAGTTTGTGCGCGCCGCCCGCCATGGATAAGTACATGATGATACAGAAAAACATTGCCATGCCGGCTTCCAATACGCCCGCGCGGATCTCGTTGCCCCAGGGGGCGGGAAAGTGACCCATCCAATAGACGAAGGGCTCTCCCACGGATAAAAGATAAAGGAGCAGGATCGCGGAGAGCAGGCCAATCACGATAATGACCGCACGGTTTACAACTTTCGCGGCCTTAGCGGGCAGCACCGAACAGATCGTGCCCGAAAAAAGGCTTAGCAGAATGGAAAAGAAGGGGAAATTGCAGATAAAGTTCATTTAGCGTCCCTCCTTCTTTAACTGCATGGAGATTTCGTCCAGATCCAGCGTGTGATATCGGGTATACAGGCGGATCGTCAGGGACAGCATCAAGGCAGTCACGGATACGGATACGACGATACCCGTCAGCACAAGGCCGCTGGGAATCGGGTTGATATAGGCCTCCGTGCTCGTCACGCCGTCAACGACAATGGGTGCGACCCGTCCTGCAATATACCCTTTTTCTGCAAGAAAGAGGTAGATCGCACTGTCCATGATATTCAGGCCGATGATTTTCTTGATCAGGTTTGTCTGTAAAAGCAGATTGGTGAAGCCGATACAAAAGAGGATTGCGGAAACCGCTTCCCCGTAGTTTGCGAACAGATTAGGGCCCATCATTAAAACCCTCCTTTGCGGAACATGGCGTAAAAAGCATAAATCGTGCAGGCGACGACCAATCCCACGGCGATGTTTAAAGGCAGGATCAGGCCGCTTGAGAGGATCGCGCCGGGAGTCCCCTTTGGGATCACGCTGTGAAGCTGATTGGCGCCTGTGTAAAAGGAATAACTTTTGGCCAGGCAGTAAAAAGAGAGGGAGAAAAAGCACACCCATTTGTAAGTTTTCTCCGTAAAAAACCGCTCCGTTTTGGCAAAGCCGAACGCGTTTAAGTAAAGAACAAGACCCGCGCCGATCACGGCACCGCCCGAGAAGCCGCCGCCGGGACCGAGATGGCCGTTTAGGATGATGTAAATGCCGAAAATAATGATGATCGGCACCAGAAAAGTCGCGACAAGCTGTAGGATCGCGTCATTTTTAGGCTCAAAAATACGGTCATTTGTGTCTTCCTGCCCCTTATTCAGGCGCAGCAGGATAAGTACCGTGATCGTGGCCACAAACAGGACGTGGGATTCTCCCAGTGTGTCGAAGGCTCTGTAGTCCAGGATCATGCCAGCCACAATATTGATGGCGCCCGTTTCCTCTAACCCGTTTTCAATGTAGCGTTCGGCCACCTCGTTGTTGACCGGACGAGTCACTGTGCCGACGGCAGGCAGATAGGAAACCGTTACCAAGAGCAAAGCAATCAAAAACAGGCAGAATAAGACGCTGGTGATCTCATAGAGGCTGTGAAAAAGCCGCAGCCACTTGTTGTGCTGCGAATCGTAGACCTTGTCCAGAATGGAATCATGTTCTTTCTCACGGCGGAGGATGGCATCTTCGCTCACATGATATTCTTCCTGGGGTTTCATTTCCAGTTCTCCCAGATAGGGATCTTTTTCACCGCGAAGCCACCTGAAAAAGCGATAAGCAAACGTCTTTTGGTACGCTGCGGACGATTTTTTCTTACTCATGATTGTCCTCATTTCTGCGCTGCTTTTTGCGCATGAACGAGTTTGTGACAAGCAACGCGCAAACACAAATCTCGTGATTGAAAATTTTAATTTTCAATCTTCGACTCCTCCGTTTTTCCCTCCGATTTTTGCTCCTCCTTGACAGCCTCGATCGCGTGAATCTTTTTCAGGGTCACAAAAAAGAGTACGCTGGTGATTCCCGCGCCGACAGCCGCCTCCGTGATGGCAAGGTCAGGAGATTCCAGGCAGATCCAGAGCATGGACATGACCAGACTGAAGGACATATAGATCAGTATGGAATTTAAGAGATTCTTAGAAAAGCTGACGGAGACTGCGCAGACAATCAAAAGTCCCAGCAATATCACCTGAAAAACTGTCATAACGCAGACACCTCCTTTTCTTTTGCGGTATCAGCAGGGCTGTTTGCTTCGGCCTTCTTTCTATCGGCAAGCTCCCGTTCCAAATCGCTGACATCCTGATAGATTTCACAGTGCTGACTCAGTTTTTCATTGGTGGCAATTTCCAATCTCGCCAGCACATGGGAGGAGACAGGGGAAGCAAACCACAAAAAGACAATGATTAAAAACAGTTTCAGGGTAGTAAAATTAAATCCCGAAAAAATCATCAGTCCGAGCAGGCAGGCGCTGATTGCCAGCGTATCACCCATGGCGGCGGCGTGCATTCGGTTCAGGACATACTTAAAGTGAAACACGCCATACAGTTCCGTGATAAACATAATGATACCGATCAATAGAAACAGGCTCCCAATCAGGAAGCGGACCCATTCAATGGCTGTCATGTAAGCTGCCCTCCTCTGCATTCTTTTTTCGTACACGTTCTTCGTAAATACCGATGTAGACCTTGGAGAGGACGACTACGGCAAGGAAGCTGATCATGGCGTAGATCAGACAAATATCCACCAGATAACCTTCGTTCAGAAGGAGCGCCAGCACTGAGATCATGACCATGACCATGGTGCCCATCATGTTGACGGCCATCAGGCGGTCGGCTACCTGCGGGCCTTTTACGGCTCGGATCAGGCAGATGAGCATCAGGAAGGAAAAAAGCACTAGTAACGTAATGTAAAGTGTGTGATATAGTTCCATGAGTACCTCCATAAGGACATCGGTGTGGTGATTCGTCAGCTTTTCAGTCCGCTTCGATTTTTCTGAGTAATTGAACAAAAACAGAGGAGGAAATGCCCTCTGCAAGCTCTTTATCGAGGCAGTGTACCGTGAAGTAGTCTTCTTTTAGGGATACGGTGATGGTGCCCGGCGTCAGCGTGATGGAGTTTGCCAGAAGCACCCTTGCAAAGGTGGAATGCAGATCTGTCTGAAAATGCACGATGGCAGGCTCCAATTCATACTCCGCCGTGTAAATCAGGCGAAAAACAGCCAGATTTGCCTTGACGATCTCGATCACGAGAGTAAACAGATATTGGATCAAAAGAGGGGATTTTTTCAGAAGAAAAAGGTCATATTTCGGACTATAGTCTAAAAATTTACATAAAAACAGATACATAACGCCTGCGATGACTATGCCGAAGGCCGCAATTTCTGCGGTCAACTGACCGTTAAAGATAACCCAGACCAAAAAAAACAGTATAAACATCCACTTACCCCACTCATCTGTAATTCTTTGAACAGTTTCTTCCTATTAAAAAGGCAGTCTATACAACGATGCTATTATGGACCTAAAAGCAGGATGTGTCAAGAGGTGTTTTGCGGAAGAAATTCTTTGCTTGTGATTGTGGCCAAATTTTTATAGAATATGCTTATAAGGATGAAACGGGAAAGGATGAACAATATGAAATATCTTGTAATCGGCGCAGGCGGTACAGGCGGCAGCATCGGCGCCTATATGACACAGGCAGGCAAAGACGTGACTTTGATCGCAAGGGGCGCGCATCTAAAAAAGATGCAGGAAAAAGGCCTTAAGATGGAGACCACAGGGAAGGGAAACTACACCGTGCACCCCATCAAGGCGACGGATATGGAGCATTATAACGAGCAGCCTGATATTATTTTTGTGTGCGTGAAAGGGTATTCTCTGGAGGATACCATTCCTTTCATAAAACGCGTGGCAAAAAGTGACACGATTGTCATTCCTATTCTTAATATTTATGGGACAGGCGGCAGGATGCAGAAGCAGCTGCCTGAGATTTTGGTGACGGATGGCTGTATCTATATTGCGGGGGAGATCAAGGAGCCGGGGACGATTTTGCTGCGCGGCGATATCTTCCGCATCGTGTACGGTGTGCAGAAGGCAGAGGAGATGCGGCCCGCCCTGTTTGAGGTAGCGAAGGATTTAATGGAGAGCGGCATTGACGGGGTGCTGTCCGAGAACATTAGACGGGACGCCCTGCAGAAATTTGCCTATGTGTCGCCGATGGCGGCCTGTGGCCTTTACTATCACGTTTCCGCAGGGGCAGTGCAGCAGATAGGAGAACCTAGGGATACCTTTGTGAAGCTGATGCGGGAGATCGACGCACTGGCGGTGGCTATGGGAGTGCCGTTCCTCGTGGATATCGTTACTACTAATCTGCAGATCTTAGACAGCCTGAATCCCGAAGCCAGCACCTCTATGCAGCGGGACGTCTATGCGGACAAGCCCTCTGAAATAGATGGCCTGATCTATGAGGTGGTGCGGATGGGGGCGCAGTACGGCGTACCGACCCCCACGTATGAGATGGTGGCAAGGAAGGCTCGAAAGGAAGGGCTGTAGGGGGTTATCCCTCCCCGCGTTTCAGTTTCCACACGGAAACGGCACAGCAAATCAAGATGTAGACGACGCAACCCGACAAAAACTGCCCTGCGGGAAGTTCCATATTGGGATTGTTGGCGCGCATTCCGATTGGGTAGAGCGAGTAGGGATAGAAGCATCCCAGCCCCTTGTTGGTGATGAGCAGCCCGCCGATACCTCCCGCCAGAGCGATGCCGATGGGAATGGCAAAGGAGCGGATCCACATGGAGAGCGTAAGCTGGATACAGCAGACCACGATGCCGCCGAGCGTTCCGCAAAGAAACCAGGAGAGGGCTGCCTTCGGAACAGGGGTGGTTAGCCCGCAGAGTTTTCCACATACGAAATACAGGAGAAAAACCCAGGCGTTACCAAGGATCGTCATCAGGACGCCTTGAAAAAGTTTCCCGAAATAGAGGGCAAAATGCGAAACGGGCGCGGTCAGAAAACTGTTCCAGTTGTTGCGTGAATGTTCCAGCCGCCACAGATAGGAGCAGTAAGTTCCAATTAGGGCGGGCATGAAAAAGAAACAAAGAAACAGGGAGTGCTGTGTCCAGAGACTGAGCCATTCGCTTTTTAGGATGCCTTGATTCATGCGATAGTTGTTTGTGCCGAAAAAGGCGGAGATCAGAGGCAGGCCAAAGAAGGCCAGCCAGACGGGGCTCCGTCTTAATTTGATGCGTTCGGCAGAGATAGTTTTTTGAAGTGCAGTCATGTGTGAGATCCTCCTCGTATGATATAATCATGGCTTTATTAAAATATTTGTGAAAAGTGTCTGTCGTGACTTCTGTTATTTACTTATTGATCACATGGAAGAAACATCATGGTCTTTACGCTTCCCGCCGCGTAAAAAGGAAATGTCCGGCTGCATAGAACACGACGACCCAGACAAAGATACAAACGACGGCAGCCGTTTCTATCGGAGAGTACTCACGATAAAAATAAGTGATGATCCGGCTCGTTTTATCCCAGTCCATCCCGACCAGAGTACTGCTGAGAATGCCGCCCCAGGGCAGGAAGGAATAGTGTGCGACAAACATCACAAGCAGCGCGATCATGGAACCGCCAAGTCCGATGACCAGAGAAATCATTTGGTTGGCAAAGAGCATCGAGAGCAGGAGCTGCAATAAAAACAGGGACAGGCAGCTGGCAAACTTTAGTCCGTAGGATAACAAATAGTGGTGCAGGTCAGGGTTGCCCTCATAACCCAGACAATATCCGTATAGGATAAAAAAGGCAGCTTGTAAAGCCAGCAGCACGATAAGGATGATCGTGCCGCAGAGCGCCTTGGCCTGGTAGAGGCAGGCAGCAGGCCGCAGTGTTTTCAATTGCTTGTAGGTATTGCCTTTGTGTTCAATGTCGGCCAGGCGGGAAGCTAACAGCGACATGATGGTGGGCATCATTAAGCCGTCCAGAACTGACAGTGAGTAGAGCAGGGACATCCAGCCGCTTGCCAGCTCCCAGTCTTTCGGATTGCGCATTGCCCATAGTCCCCACAAAAGCTGTATTCCAAGCATGGCGAACATGGAAAGCCAAACATTCCTTCGACGGATCTTGTAAAATTCAAGTTGTAAGGTTTTCATAAACTGCTCTCCTTTCCCGTCAGCGTCAAGAAAATATCTTCCAGGCTGGTTTCTCTTTGCTCCACGCGGTACAGTGAGATATTCTGCTCCATGATGTTTCGGATGAGCTTAGCAGCCAAGGCATCTTCCAGCATGGGCAGTAACAGCCAGCCTTCCTCCTGCTGCGTTTCAATGCCTTCCTGCCGCAGCAGGTCAGCCGCGATGGTCATATTGCTGACCCGTAGCGCAAGCTGTTCTTTTGCGTGGGCGTGCAGGGATTCCAGCGTGTTCTGGTAGACCAGTTCTCCCCTGCGAATAATTCCCACGTGGTCCGCCATTTGATCGATTTCACTTAAAAGGTGAGAGGATACCACCACCGTAATGCCGTATTCCGAGGGGAGACTGCAGATCAGTTCGCGCATCTCCTGAATGCCTGCGGGATCAAGGCCGTTTGTGGGTTCGTCCAGAATCAGAAGTTTCGGAAAGCCCAGAAGCGCTGCGGCCAGCCCCAGACGCTGTTTCATACCGAGAGAATAGTGGCCGACAAGTTTGTTTTTCGCGTCCGTCAGGCGCACGATTTTAAGAACCTCGTCTACATCTGATTTCGTGCAGCCTTTTAAGGTTTGGATGATATGCAGATTTTCCTCACCGCTTAAGTGCCCATAGTAACTGGGCGATTCAATCAGGGAGCCTGTGTCCGTAAGAAGGCGGATGCGGTTTTTCTCGTCCATGGGGGAACCAAAGAGCGTGATCGCCCCAGCGGAGGGTCTTACCAGCCCCAAGATCATCTTTAAGGTGGTAGACTTGCCTGCGCCGTTTGGTCCTAGGAAGCCGTAGACCGCGCCGGGCGGCACCTTCATGTTAAGGGTGTTGACGCTTAAGGCTTTGCCGTAGCGCTTGGTGAGATTGTGGGTTTCAATAAGATTTTGCACTGCCATTTGCATTTACACCTTCCTTTTTAAAGATTTTTATGTTGACGTTTGATGCCACATCAGTGGATTTGTGATGCTTTCGTCCGCCTTTCTGTAGACAGGATAAGCGGTTTGGATTACGAGGAAATGAAGCTTGCCTTACGATTACCTTAAGAATGCCGCCAAAATCTTTCCATGAAACAGCAGAAAGGATATACTGATATCAGAATAGGAGAAAACGGACATGGATTTATACGAACACAAAATTTTACTGGTGGATGACGAACCTGCCCTGCGTAGGATGGTAGGCGGTTTCCTGACGAAAGCGGGATTTCAAAATGTATTCTACGCAGGAAGCTGCCTTGAAGCGGAGGCTGTTTGCCGCAGGGAGGCGCCCCACCTGATCCTCTTGGATGTGATGCTGCCGGACGGAGACGGCTTTTCTCTCTTTGACAGGCTGCATCGGGAGACGGAGGCACCGGTGATTTTTCTCTCTGCGCGCGATGAGGACGAGAGCAGGCTGCGCGGGCTGGGACTTGGGGCGGACGATTATATCACCAAGCCATTTTTGCCTGAAGAATTGATCCTGCGGGTGACAGCGGTGCTGAAAAGAGTCTACCGCATTCATGAGGAAAAACAGGAAGACAAGGTGATCGATCTGGGAGACTGCCTGATCGACTTGGGCAGCGGCGTGGTGCGCAGAAAGCATGTGACAGGCGGCAGTGCAGACAGAGAGACAGCCGACAATGGCAGCCGGCAGAGCGATGCGGCGGTCAAAGATGTGGAAGTTACGCTTACGGCCAAGGAATATGCCATTATAGAAAAATTGTCAGAAAACCGCGGGAGGATCGTGACCATTGACGCGCTCTGCGACGCCGTTTGGCGGGAAGGAAATTACGGCTACGAGAACACGTTGATCGTTCATATCCGCAGACTGCGGGAAAAGCTGGAGGAGGATCCCTCGCATCCCAGGCACCTTTTGACGGTGCGGGGACTGGGGTATAAATTGGTATGAAAAGAGAGAAAAGTCATTTTTATCGATCAGGGAAGGTTGCGCGGACGTTTCAATATGGGTTTTTTATGACGGTCGGCATTGCCTTGTTGGTCGTTGCGCTGAATCTGGTCTTTTTCATTATCAGCGTGGTTGTTTTTACAAAGAGGGATGTTAGCAGCCTTGGCGGGGGAGAGGTCAGGGAGGCACTCGCTGTTGTAGAGGATGTGGGTTCTGCCACGGAGGAAAAATACGTGCTTACTGATGAGATGGCGCAGAGGCTTGCGGAGAATAAACAGTGGGCAATGCTGCTTGACGCGGAAGGACGGGAACTGTGGAGTTATCGAAAACCTGCTGAGCTTGCGGATACCTACAGCCGCGTGGATATTGCGCGCATGACCCGCTGGTATCTGGATGGGTATCCCGTGTGGCTGCGAATTTGGGACGACGAGATCATGGTGGTGGGGATGGAGAAGGATACGGTGTGGAAGTATCCTGTAGAATTTTCTATCTCATGGATGGAATATTTGAAACAGGTCGGATTCTATTATTTCCTGATCAATATTGCGTGGATCGTGCTGCTGGCGGCGTTTTTTACCAGACGGTTTATGAGAAACAGGGAGCAGGCGAGAATCGAGTGGATCGCGGGCATCTCTCATGATATCCGCACACCGCTGTCCATGGTGATGGGATATGCCGATACCCTGGAGCAGAACGGGGAACTTTCGGAGGAAGCAAGGCAGCAGGCGGCAGTGATCCTGCATCAGAGCATGGTGATGAAGGAACTGATTGCGGACCTAAACCTTACCTCGCAGTTAGAATATTCCATGCAGCCTTTGCGGATGGAGAAGATACGCCCCGCGCAGGCGCTCAGGAGTGTGGCGGCGGCTTTTTTGAATGATGATGCAGACGGAAACTTAGAGATTGAGGTGGAGATCGATGCGCAGGCGGAACAGATCATGCTGCGGGCTGACGAGCCGCTTCTGCAGCGCGCTTTCCGCAATTTGATCCTAAACAGTATCAAGCACGGCGGACAAAGTGAGGTTGTAGAGATTCGAATTAAAATGCAGGAAGAACGGCGGCGATTTATAAAACTATTTAGAAATTGCGACAGATTTGTGATTTGTTTTGAAGATAACGGCGCGGGCTTCTCCGAGGAAATCCTGCGTCGATTGCGGGATAACAAGAAAAACGATGCGAATCCAAAGATCCGCGGGTTGGAAATCGTAAAAAAAATCGTGCTTGCACACGGCGGCAAAGTGCGCTTCGGGAACCGGGAGGAGGGCGGAAGTTTTTGCGAAATGCGATTTTTTCGCAGTTAAGGATTAGTTCATAATTGGTATTTTATAATGGGATCACAATAAAGAGAGGCGAAAGATTGAAAAATCACACTGATGTGCTGATTTTTCAATCTGGAGTTTGTGCCGAATCGTCACAAACTCCTTGATCGCAGAGCAGAATTTGATATTCTGCTCGCGTTCCTCAGAAAAGAACGCTTCAGAATGGAGGAGGTAATGTACTTACGAATTTTGAAAAAAGACTTAAAACGTAAGAAGACGATGAACACCATCCTGCTGATCTTTGTGATCCTGGCGGCAACGTTCATCGCAAGCAGCGCGAACAATCTGATCACGGTCAGCAACGCGCTGGACAATTTTTTTGAAAAGGCAAATGCGCCGGATCATTGGTTTGCATCCACAAACGAAGATGATGTGGAACGGTTTCAAACGTTTGCGAAGGAAAATGAATACGACTACACGGTTTCGCGGCTAATTCAGATCGAGCCGCGAAATATTTTGCCATTGCGCTGGTTGGTACGCTGATCGGACTTGGGCTGAGCTTCCCCTTTAGTCAGATGATGATTGGCAGTGTGTCTCAAAAGATCGTGGTTTCCGGTGGGGATCATTTTCTGATCAATATCGGTGCAGCGGCATTGGCGGGAGCGGCAGTCGTATTTTTCAGCTATTTCTGCACGCGCAGGATAAAGAAGTTTTCGCCCATTGATGCGATCCACAGCGGAGAAACAGGAGAACGCTATCACAAAAAAGGATTTTTGCAGCTTGGAAAGTCGCATCTGCCTGCCGTGCCTTTTATGGCATTAAACGATATTTTCAGCGGGATCAAGAGCTATGTTTCGATGATACTGATTTTTATCTTGGGGACGCTTTTGGTCATTATCCCGGTAAATACCATCAACACCCTGCGCTCCGACAGGCTGATTACGACCTTCAATATGGTTGAAAGCGATCATATCATTTCGCAGGAACTGCTGTTTAACCCAAGCGAGGATAATAAGAAAAAGGTAGAACAGAAGTTTGAAGAAGTGCGAGAAATGTTTGACGAACACGGCATAGAGGTCGATGTTTTTCAGGAGATCATGTTCCGTACCAATATCAGAAAGGGCGATAAGCGCACCAATTCGTTGTCGTTCCAGGGCTTGGGCGGTGTGACAACAGATGAATATGCCTATCTGGAAGGGACGCCGCCGCAGAACCCGTATGAGGTTGCGCTGACGTATCTGACGGCGGAGCAGATTGACGTAGGGATTGGCGACGACGTAGAGATCAAGGTCGGTGAGGATACCAAAACATATACGATCACGGCGATCCATCAGAGTATGAATAATATGGGCGAGGGTGTGCGGTTTTATCAGGATGCGGAGCTTGATTACGACTATGCAGCCGGAAGCTTCGGTATGCAGGTGAATTATAAGGATGATCTTGACAGTGCCGCGCTTGCCGAAAGAAAGGCGCTGCTGGAAGATCTTTATCCCGATGCGACAATCTATACACCCGGTGAGTATATCGGTTATATGATAGGCAATGTTGCCGAGCAGCTTGCCAATATTAAGGCGCTGATCCTTGCTATCGTTCTTGGCATCAACGCGCTGGTGGCAATACTGATGGTAAAGAGTTTTATTACCAGAGAAAAAGGTGAAATTGCACTGCTTAAGGCAATTGGCTTTCAAAATACGCCGCTCACACTGTGGCAGACGATGCGTATCGGCACGGTTCTGCTTGTGTCGGTGCTTGTGGGGGCTGTGAGTTCGATGCCGTTATCAACGCTGATTATTACACCGATTTTCAGGATGATGGGAGCCTACAGTATTGAATATGAGATATGTGCAGCGGAGGTCTATCTGATGTACCCGCTGATCGTGCTGGCGGTGACGGCAGCGGCGGCGTTTGTGTCGGCGCAGGGGCTTAGGAAGATTTCGGCTTCGCAGATTTCCAATAATGAGTAAAATAGATTAAAATGAAAAGGAGAATCATCATGACAAATATATTAGAGGTTAAGGATTTATGCAAGACATATGTGGTAAATAAGCGGCAAAATAACGTACTTAAGAATGTAAATTTCAGTATTGACGAGGGCGAGATGGTGGCGGTCATGGGACCGTCCGGCTCGGGAAAATCGACGCTTCTGTACGCCGTTTCGGGAATGGACGGCATCACGGCGGGCGAGGTGAAATTCTGCGGGAAAAGCGTGTCCAAGCTGTCGCAGAAGGAACTGGCGGAACTTCGTCTGGATGAAATGGGATTCATCTTCCAGCAAATGTATATGCTGAAAAACCTTTCGGTCCTCGACAATATCCTCCTTCCCGCGTGCCAGTCTGATAAGATCAAAGAGTCACGGAAAGAGACGACAGAACGCGGTCATGCACTGATGCGTAAGCTGGGGATCATCGACATCGCCGATAATGATATTAACGAGGTTTCGGGCGGACAGTTACAGCGCGCCTGCATTTGCAGAAGCATGATCAATAAACCGAAGATGATCTTTGCCGACGAGCCGACGGGTGCGCTCAACCGCGCTTCCTCGGATGAGGTGATGGAGGAACTTGCGAAATTGAATGCCGAAGGTACGACCATTATGCTGGTCACGCATGATGTGAAAGTCGCGGCGAAGTGCACGAGGATTCTCTATATCGTTGACGGGAATATTCAGGGCGAATACAGACTGGAAACTTATGATAAGACGAAACTGCGCGACCGGGAGAGGGCACTGAACGGGTGGTTGATGGAAATGGGCTTCTAGGCATTGGAGGGAATGGTTTGATTGATATTTTGATTGTGGAAGATAATAAGGAGTTGGCGGATATACTGTGTGATTTTCTGCGTGCGGAACAGTACACGGTGTCCGCCTGCCAAACGGCGGAAAAGGGCCTTGCGTTGTATGAAAAATACGGCGCGAGGCTTGTCGTGCTCGATATCATGCTGCCCGGAAAAGATGGGTTTTATGTGCTGGAAAAGGTGCGGGCAAAGAGCAATACGCCCGTGCTCATCGTTAGTGCGAAAACGGGAAAAGATGATAAACTTACGGGACTGGATCTCGGTGCGGACGATTATATCGAAAAGCCATATGATATTGATATCATGCTTGCAAAAATACGCGGAATCTTTAGGAGACGGTATTCGCTGGACGAGCTGATCGACGGCGATCTGCGGATCAATAAGAGTAATAGGACAATTATAAAAAGCGATACGGAAATGGAAATGACGGGAAAGGAATTTGAACTGCTTACCCTGCTGATCGAGAACAGGGGAAGGACATTGTCAAAGGAATATCTTTTCAATACCATCTGGGGCAGTGACAGCGAATCCGAACAGCAGACGCTTACCGTCCATATCAAACGACTGCGCGAAAAAATAGAGGAAGACCCGAAAAAACCGCAGAAAATTGTAACGGTGTGGGGTGTGGGGTATAAATATCAATGAGAGCCTTTGGAAAAATGATTTGTGCCGTGAGCCTTTGCTTTATCATGCTCTTTGTCGGCGTTAATCTCATACTGCGATACTGGAATCTTCCTGAAAATGGCAGACCGTATCGTGTGGAGATCAACAGATTGGCTTTGGCAATTGAGGAAACCGGGCTGGAGAATGTTGATTTGTCGCAGTACCACTATGTATATCATGTGGAACCATTCGGCGAGCATTTTTATGAAAGCGATTCCGATTATTCGATCCGCGAAATAGGCGGTACGCTTTACCGGTTTGATTATGCGGTAAATGACAACGCGATTTCTCGACAGATCATGGTAGCGGTCAATGTCATTTTGATGGTGCTGACGATAGCGGTATTTGCTATCCTTTTTTATATCCATGCTAAGATACTGCGTCCGTTCAAGCGGCTTTCAGGCGTTCCGTATGAACTTTCCAAAGGAAATCTGACGATTCCCGTTAAAGAAAATAAAAGCCGCTTTTTTGGAAGGTTTCTGTGGGGTATCGATTTGCTGCGCGAAAATATGGAGCAGCAGAGAGAACGTGAACTGGCACTGCAGAAGGAAAAGAAGACCCTGCTGTTATCGTTGTCGCACGATATCAAAACGCCGCTCTCCGCAATTAAATTATATGCAAAAGCGCTGTCAAAAAATCTGTATCCTGAGGTGGAAAAACAGCAGGAAGTCGCTGATAAGATCAATGAGAAAGCGGACGAGATCGAAGGCTACGTTTCGCAGATCATCAGCGCTTCCAGAGAGGATTTCTTGAGTCTTACCGTTGATAATAGTGAGTTTTATTTGTCTGATCTGATTGAAAGCATTGTGTCGTTTTATGCGGAGAAACTGTCGTTGCTAAAGACTGATTTTTCAGTCGGTGAATATCATAATTGTCTGCTGTTTGGGGATTTCGACAGAAGCGTCGAAGTCTTGCAGAACATTATGGAAAATGCGCTCAAATACGGCGATGGCAAAAAAGTGGAATTGTTGTTTCCCGAGGACGATGAGGGTATTTTGATTTCGGTGAGAAACAGCGGCTGTACCCTTGAGAAGTCCGATTTGCCACATATTTTTGAGAGCTTTTGGCGCGGCGCCAATGCCGAACACATTCGTGGCAGCGGTCTGGGCCTGTATATCTGCAGGCAGCTCATGCACAAAATGAATGGCGAGATTTTTGCGGAGATCGACGGGACGTTTATCACAATCACGGCGGTTTTTGGCAGGGGGTGATGCGGCAGACGCGTTCGCCTATCGGTTCAGTTTCAACTGTTCGATTTCCAATTGAAGTTGTGTAATCTGTTGCTCATAATGGTGCTTATCCTGTTCATGCTCTAAGCGTTGCTGTTCGTGCTCCGAGCGTTCCTGTTCCAGAGTTCTCCTGTAATTCTGGAGATCCTGCTCGTGTTTTGAGCGTTCCTGTTCCAGTGTCCTCCTGTAATTCTGCAGATCCTGCTCGTGCTCCAGGCGTTCCTGCTCGATCGCTCTCTCGTAGTTGCGCAGATCCTGTTCATGCTCTAGGCGTTCCAGTTCACGGTCTGAGCGTTCCTGCTCGATCGCTCTCTCATAATTGCGCAGATCCTGATAGTACTCCTCACGTTCCAGACAGCGTATACGGATCTCCTCATCGGAGCACGTATAATATAATGCCTTCGCTGTCTCGTATAAAGCTTCGTCTTCGGATGCCGTCATTCTCAGTTCCTCCCATGTGGATGCTTTCATCAGTCTCGCCCAGCTGTCGATGCGGTAGCGTTTATCTTCTTCGGTGGCCAGATCGATGCGGGTCAGATCGGCCACATACAGGGTCAGGTCATCGTTGTAGACCCGGTGGTTTTTGATATTGATCAGTTTGTAAGCCGCGTAAAACTCGGGGTGATCTTCAAACAGGGTATAATCCAGCAAGCCGATATGGACGGCGGGTCCGGCATCTTTGTAATCCTGCCCTCTGTTGAGTTGGTCGTAGGATCGGCACAGGTACATGACGGAGCGGTTTGGCCAGTTGAGGCGGTTGGCGATCTGCATCTCAAGATTTATCCGTGTACGGTCATTCAGGAGCAGCTGGATATCCAGGCGGAATTCCTTGTCATCGATACTGTCCCCCAAAAGGATCGGGTTGGTGATCTCCACGGAGGTCACTTCCGAATCTGCAAGGTGAAGCAGGGAGCAGATCAGGCCGCGCAGGGCTTTATTACTTGACTGAAAGACGGCGCGGAACATATAGTCGTTGGTCAGGCCGTAAGGAATCTCACCCGTGGCATCCTCAAAATCGGTGCTGCCGGGAGATGTTGTGTCCGGGTATTCCCTGAGACGGGAGTCCTGACTGTGATTGTTTGAGTACATAGATGTGTTTTCCTTTCGTAAGCAGACGGGACGGGTCCCGAAGATGACGTAAACCCCGGATGGGAAAGGTTTACGGGTGACAGTAACAGACATGAAGTCCGGAACCGATACAGTCAGTAAAGCAGGGATTTTCCGACACGGCAGAGAAGATGCCGTCAACAAACTGTAATGATCTATGAGACAGATATAACATAAACGGGAGAGAAATACAATGAGTATCTGCAGGATGGCGTGTAGAAAAATAGTTGACGAAATATTGATAAGCACAATTTGCGAAACAAGATATTGGTAAGGTGGACGGGAAAACAGAGGATCAGACACAACATATTGTTTGTGCATAATAGATAGAACATATGATTAATAGAAACAAATTAAAGATAGATGTAAAAATTCGCAGAATTGGATATTCTGCGAAAAGAGCTATTTCAGTCAGTTATTATATCATTTCTGCAAATAATGTATCGTCAATAATTATACTTTACACAACCCATTTTGTCAAATTTGTATAGGCCAATCACCCGTTCCATTGGCAAATCCTCCAAGAGCTCTGGTAACACACAATATAATTCCTTAACATACTTCCTTTTTTTACACATCTATAATGAAGGTTTCTTCGACGATCGCTTCTTAACCCACTGTAAAATTTTGTAATAATTTGTCCCTTAAAATGCCATAAGTGGTATATTTATGGTCAAAAAATGGTCAGAAAGGAGAATGACATATGTCCAGACGAGGTGACAACATTAGGAAACGTACAGACGGAAGGTGGGAAGGGCGATATCAAGTACTGTCAGAAAATGGGAGTAAATGCTATCGCTCAGTTTATGGGAGAACTTATACCGAAGTAAAAGAAAAACTGATTTTTCAGAAGAAGGCTGCTGAAAAGGAGGAACCAATCAGCCTGATAATTGGTGGGAAAAAATCAGATTACGAAGGGAGCTTTTGTGCCCTCGCGGAGGAATGGCTTACTCATATAGAATCAAATAGAAAATATTCAACCTATGTAAAGTATAAAACGATCTTTCAGTGTCATATTCAGCCAAACTTTCATGATGATCGATTTTCCCGAATGACAAACAACTATATCCAAAAAAAAATTAGTGCAATGACAGTTTCAGATGCGACTCGTCAAAGTGTTCTTTTGGTCATTAAACAGATTTTTCGCTATGCAGAAAAGCAGTATGCTTACCCTGTTCCTTCTATTTCAAATATTTCTATTAAAAACAAATCACAGGCTCTGGAAATTATGAGCCGCGCAGAACAGGCAAGACTGATGCAATTTCTATGTGAGGACATGGATATTTCCAAAGCAGGAATATATCTTTGCCTTTCTACAGGTCTGCGTTTGGGAGAGGTGTGTGCTCTAAAATGGGATGATATCGAAAAAAACAATGGTCTGATTCATGTAAGCAGGACCGTACAGAGAATCCAAAGTGTAGAAGGCCCGGTAAAAACGACCCTTTTAGAAACGCCTCCCAAAAGTGTTTCCTCTAATCGTGAAATTCCCATATCAGATTCTTTACTGTCAATTCTTACTGCATTTCAAAAAGAAGGGCAGGTCTATCTTTTACAAAAAGACCGCCCCATGGAACCTCGCACCTATCAGAATCACTTTAAAAGATATTTGGAAAAGATTAATGCGCCACACTATAATTTTCATATCTTAAGACACACTTTTGCTACAAACTGTATTGACAATGGTATGGATATCAAAAGTCTTAGCGAAATTTTGGGGCATTCAGATGTGCAGATTACTTTGAATCGCTATGTCCATCCCAGCATGGATACCAAGCGTAAATATTTGAATGCACTATCGGATGATTATGGTCAATTATGTGGTCAAATATAAAAAACGTTTGTTTCACCAAGGCAATATTCTCCAATTTGCAGAATATCCGATTCTGCGAATTGCCTGGGAAAATATGAGGAGCCAAACGTTGCAATATGCCGTCAAGCACTGTATGCAAGACCGTACATCAATATAATAGTGCGCCTGTTTCGGAGGCGGATATGAAAAAATTGGTGGAAATCGCAAAGGATTACAGTACTGTCAAGAATTATGTGTATCAGCGTTACGGCGGCATCAAAAGCCTGCCGAAACTCTATCCCGGCTATACCGTGCAGAATGAGATGACGGCAAGTGGTCTGCGGGCGAGCCTCGGTCTGCCGTCGGTTTATTTCTATTTGGCTGTCTTTGATGCGCTTGGTGATATCAAAAACCAGTGGACGCAGGCAAAAAGCAGGATTGAAAAATGTATTCGTGAAAATGAAAACCTGACGTCGGAGGACAGACACTATCTGCGGTTTGTTATGAAGCAGAGCGATTGTCTGGAAGCGATCCTTCTGAAAAAAGAACTACAGCTGCCTGAAGATTGGGAAAAATCATTTCAAAAAGTGCGGACAGGCGTAGAGGAAAACCACCTCAATCAGTACTTACGCCGACAGGTGCGCAGGCAATTAAAAAAACTGCAGACGGACTCGGCGTACACTTTTTCTGTGGGAGAACGGGCCTATCGCTATGATGACCATGGAATTTACCTTGCTGCTAAGGAAAAGAGAAAGCGGATTTTCATTCCTTTGACAGACAATAACCATTATACCAGGCAGCTTACCGTCCGGCTATTTCCTGAGGAAGGCAATATCATCATTCATGTGCCGGTCGAGATGAGAGTCAGACAGCATGCGGATTATCAGCGGGAAATCGGATTGGCAATGGGAATCCGCACGATGTTTGTGACGGACGAGAACCATATATACGGGGAAAGGTATCGTGAATATCAGTATGCTCTTTCGGAGTACGTCAGGGAGGGCAATATCAGATACCGCAGGAACAAAGATACAAATCCCGGCAGGAAAAATATATGGCAGGCAGGCAGAAACTGGAAGAAGCCCTGCACAGCTATATCAATGCTGAGATCAATCGGATGCTGCGGACAGAAAAGCCGGCTGTGATTTATCTTCCCAAGCTGCCGCAAAGTTCGAAAGCGGGCGTAAATAAGAAAATCAATAGTTCTGTCAGCTTGTGGCAAAAGGGGTATGTCAGGAGCCGACTGATCCAGAAATGCAGGGAACAGTCTATTTCTCTGGTTGAAGTCTTTGCAAAAGACATTAGTCGTGTATGCAGTCAATGCGGTTCGATTGGGGAGAAAACGCAGGATATCTTTACCTGCAAGACTTGCGGCGCAAAGCTTTCCGAGCGCGAAAATGCTGCAAGGAATGTCTTGGCCAGAGGCATAGATGGTATTATCGATATCACAGATGCTGTTGAGACGAAGTGAAGTATGACAGGGATTTGTAGTCGACAAGGTTCATAAGGGAAGAATCCGCAGATAAATGTCGCCACCTCGCGGCATTTTACCGCAAGGACTGTGAAGGACACCTCATGATATAAAAAAAGAACGGCATTAGAAGCTGGCGAAAGCCGGGTATTGGGTATGCCAAGACCCAGGGAACTCCGGAAACGGAGAGGTACCGGGAGCGAAGCGGAATTCCCGCATTACTCGCAAGAGTAACCAATATACCATATTAAAAGAGGAATCAGCAGCGGACCGGGTGCGTGTTGCGGAAAGGATGGCAATTGGCAGTGGAGCGATATAAGAAAAAGGATATGCTGCAGACAGTAGATACCTTGCTCCGTGCAAACGATGCCGTGGCAAAGACAGCAACAGTCAATCCACAGGGCGCATCTGAGGCTCTCGTGCAGTGTCAGGAGTTCGCGATCATGCTGGGCAACACCATAGAAGCGTATGGCGAAGACTATGCCCCGCTTGTGCAGATTCTGGAAGATTATTGCGAAAATCTTTATCAGATGAATGAAAGGCTGCTTGACGAGATCTTTCGCCGCAAGACGGCAAAGAAAATCCAAAAGCAGTTGACAAGCCTGCAAAACAGCATTAAATACGATCTTCCGGAAGATAAAAAGGAAGTCGTATTTCTTCCTTACAAGGCATCTATGTGGGATTCTCTGGAAAGCGTGTGGAAGGCGGCGGATGCTGATCCGAATTGCAATGCCTATGTGATTCCCATTCCTTATTATGATAAAAATCCTGACGGGAATTTCAAGGAGGAGCATTACGAAGGAGATTTGTATCCTAAGGATGTGCCAATCACCCGTTATGATGAATACGATCTGGAAGCACGCCGTCCTGATGTCATCTATATTCACAATCCGTATGACGAGTGTAACCATGTGACCAGCGTGCATCCCTATTTTTATTCCAAGAACCTGAGAAATTTTACAGATAAGTTAGTATATATTCCTTATTTTATATTGGGAGAGATCGAGCCGGAGGATCAGGCGGCGATTGAAGGGATGAAACACTTCTGTTTTGTGCCTGGGACGATTTATGCCAATCAGGTGATCGTCCAGTCGGAGAACACGCGTCAGATTTATATTAACGAATATCTGAAAGCCGCAAAAGAGATGGGGCTGCCCGGCGAGCATGTGGACAGAAGATTTCTTGAAAAGAAATTTTTGGGGACGGGTTCGCCAAAGCTGGATAAGGTGCTCAATACAAAGAAAGAGGATTTGGAGATTCCGACGGAGTGGCTGAATATTATCGAGAGACCAGACGGGAGCAGGAAGAAGGTTGTTTTTTACAATACCAGCGTGAGTGCACTTTTGCACCATGATGAGAAGATGCTTAAGAAGATGGAGTCGGTGTTTGAGATATTTAAGGAAAACAGTGACGAGGTGGCGCTACTGTGGAGACCCCACCCGTTAATCAAGGCCACCATCGAGAGCATGAGGCCACAGCGTTGGGAGGACTACCGGAAAATTCGGGATAGATATATAGAAGAAGGTTGGGGGATTTATGACGACAGCGCGGAGTTAGATCGGGCGGTGGTATTGAGCGATGCGTATTATGGAGATGGGAGTTCTGTAGTGCAGCTGTGCCGGGAGAAGGGGATGCCGGTGATGGTGCAGGATGTAGATGTAGTAGAGGAGAGGCTACAAAAAAATAACGGAAATGATTGTGTCAGAGTGTCGATTATTGACGCGGTTGTTGATAAAGATACGCTTTGGTTTATGGCGTATGACTTTAATAGCCTGTTTTCTATGAATCTTCTGACAGGAGAAACGAAATTAGTGGGTCTCTTTCCCGACGAAGATTATGGGACAGGACGTTTGTATGAATCGATGGGGATTGTCGAAGGAAGGATATTTTTTGCACCTTTTAATGCGAAGAGCATAGCGGTTTATGATATTAAAAAAGGTGTGTTTAGCAAGATTAGCTTAGAGGAAGACCAGATAGGATGCAGTTTGAATCAACCACTTTTTGGCGGAATGGAAGTGTATGGGAGAGCTATCTTCATGCTACCAATATTTAGCAGGCGATTGTGCGACTGGATATAGACAGTGGTGAATTGGTTTATATCACTGAGTGGTTAAAGGATATACAGGGGTTGATTTTTAATAGGAATGATGCGTACTTCGGACGACAAACCGTTCTTAATGATAACCAATTAATGGTTCCTTTTTGTAACGCTAATGTGCCTCTGTATGTCGCCCCCAGTATTGCGGAGAACTATAAAGAGAGACATACCGCGTCAGATTGGGAATACCTGATGGCATATTTTGAGAAGGAGCTTGCTGAAGAATATGAGACGGTGAAACAGTTTTTTGATGGAAATCTGTACTCGCCCTGTAATATGCTGATAGCGCGTAAACCGGTGTTGGATGCGCTTTGCGAGTGGATGTTCCCCATCCTCTTTGCGGTGGCAGAGCATGGAGGAGAGCGAGAAGACTCCTATCAGAATCGTTATCCGGGGTTTGTTTCGGAGCGTTTGATCACCTATTTTTTTGAGAGTCGCAGGGATAAGTATCGGGTGGTGTATGCCAATAAGAACTTTTTGCGTTAGTCTGTAGAAAAATAATAAACGGGATTACGAACACCAAGCAACGGGTAGCAAGATATTGATAAAAGTAGAGAGATTACGGATGCCTATCGCAAGATATGGTATGTGCATTTTTCCTGTTTGGCGATTTACGTCCGATTTTCATTCCTTGACATTGAATGTTCCGCCCTGTAAAATAAACCCATCAGAGAAATTCAAATAGATGTGCGTTCGGCACGTTCATGACAGTTTCTGTCGGAGTTTTCTTTGAACTACAACAGAAGATATGGTGGAAAGGGTAGGTATCGATATATGGGAAACGATAAAATTCAGTTATTTGAGGATAGAAAAATCCGTACCGCCTGGGATGAAGAACAGGAAGAATGGTATTTCTCGGTTGTGGATGTGGTGGCAGTACTGACAGACAGCGCTGACCCGGCGGCATATTGGCGTAAGCTGAAACAGCGGCTTAAAAATGAGGGAAATGAAACCGTGACAAATTGTCACGGTTTGAAAATGACTGCAGCAGACGGCAAAAAAAGAATGACAGATGTCGCAACGATGGAACAGCTTTTGCGTATTATTCAGTCAATTCCCTCACCGAAAGCAGAGCCGTTCAAAGCATGGTTAGCTACAGTCGGTGCAGAGCGGATTGAGGAAATCATTGATCCAGAGCTTACGATTGACCGTGCCCTTGCTACATATCTGCAAAAAGGCTACACACGAGAATGGATCAATCAACGTTTACAGGCTATTCAAGTCCGCAAAGAGCTGACTGACGAATGGCAGGAAAGAGGTGTCACGCAGGGCAAAGAATATGCAATCTTGACCAATGAGATTACACGGGCTTGGTCCGGTATGAACACGCAGCAATATAAAAAGCTGAAAGGCTTGAAAAAACAAAATTTGCGCGACAACATGAGTACCACAGAGCTTATCTTGAATATGCTTGCGGAAACTTCTACTACCGATATATCCAAAGAGGAAAAGCCGACAACCTTTGAAGAAAATCAAGAGATTGCCCGTCGTAGGGGACGAGTGGCGGGAATTGCAAGGCAAGCTTTAGAGGTGGAAACAGGAAGGTCGGTTATCACCTCTAAAAACGCCGTAGATTTTGGAAAACTTATTGATGAGATAGTGAAGGAGGCGGAACAGTCCAAAGAGGATGATGATTAAAAATAGAATAGTTCAGAAATTATAAAAAAATTTATTGGACTCCGCCCCTTGTCATGTTACACTAAGAACATAACGAGGGACGGTTTTTAATGTGGTGGAGAAGGCGCGAAAGTCGTCCCGATCATGTGTGAGGCCGATAGAGTAAACGGCAGAATGGAGGATAGCATGACAGCAGAAAAAATCAAAGAAATCATTTCACAGATGACACTGGAAGAAAAGGCATCCCTGTGTTCCGGAGCGGATTTCTGGCACACGGAGGCGGTGGAGCGTCTGGGGATTCCGGCAAGTATGGTGTCGGACGGACCGCACGGTCTGCGCAAACAAGATCAGGAGGCAGATCATCTGGGGGTCAATGAGAGTATTAAGGCTGTATGTTTTCCGGCGGGTTGCGGAACGGCGGCTTCCTTTAACAGAGAACTTATGCGGCAGATGGGCGAGACGCTGGGTGAGGAGTGTCAGGCTGAGGGCGTGAGCGTGATCTTGGGCCCCGCCGTAAACATTAAGCGCTCTCCTCTCTGCGGGCGCAATTTTGAGTATTATTCCGAGGATCCGTTTGTGGCGAGTGAGACCGCAGGCGCCTTGATTCATGGCATACAGAGTAAAAATGTAGGGACGAGTATCAAGCACTTTTTGGCGAACAATCAGGAGACCAGAAGGATGTCTTCGGACTCCAGGATCGATGAGCGGACGCTCAGAGAAATCTACCTGGCGGCATTTGAAGGGGCAGTCAAGAAAGAAAAACCGTGGACGGTGATGTGTTCCTACAATAAGATCAATGGCACCTATGCGGCAGAAAACCACAAGTATTTGACGGAGATCCTGCGGGATGAGTGGGGATTCGACGGTTATGTGATGAGCGACTGGGGTGCAGTCAACAGCCGTGTAAAGGATTTACAGGCAGGGCTGGATTTGGAGATGCCTTCCTCGAATGGTTCTAATGACAAGCTGATCGTGGGTGCGGTGCAGAGCGGCGAACTGCCGGAGAAAGTGCTGGACACTGCAGTGGGGCGCATCTTGAACATTGTTTACCGTTATGTAGAAAATCGGGATAAGAGCGCAGTTTTTGACCGGGATAAAGACCATGAGACGGCCCGCAAAGTGGCGCAGGAAACCATTGTTTTACTAAAAAATGAAGGCGTGCTCCCGCTTTCCGAACAGGATGAGATCGCTATTATCGGGAAATATGCTAAGACACCTCGCTATCAGGGCGGCGGCAGTTCCCATATCAACAGCCATAAGGTAACTTCGGCGCTGGATGCGGTGGAAGGTATGACTAATATCACCTATGCGCAGGGCTTTGACGATAAGGAGGACAAGACGGATGACAAGCTCCTTATGGAAGCGGTGGAGGCGGCAAAGAAGGCAAAAGTGGCGGTGATTTTCGCGGGGCTGCCCGATGCGTTTGAGTCGGAAGGATTTGACAGAGAGCATATGCGGATGCCTGACTGTCAGAATGAGCTGATTTCCAAGATAGCGGAAGTACAGCCAAATACGGTGGTGGTACTGCACAACGGTTCTCCTGTGGAAATGCCTTGGGTGAATGAGGTAAAGGGCATTGTGGAGGCATATCTTGGCGGTCAGGCAGTGGGCGGTGCGGTCTGCGATATTTTGTTTGGCAAGGTAAATCCCAGCGCCAAACTGCCGGAGACCTTTCCTTTGAAGCTGGAGGATAACCCTTCCTACCTTTCTTATATCGGGGAGGGCGATATGGTGGAATATCGCGAAGGCATTTTTGTGGGATACCGCTATTATGATAAGAAGAAAATGGAAGTGCTGTTCCCGTTTGGACATGGGCTTTCCTATACGACCTTTGCCTACTCCAATCTGCGCACGGACAAAGATTCCATGAAAGATACGGATACCATGGAGGTGTCTGTGGACATTGAAAATACCGGAAAGATGGCGGGCAAAGAAGTGGTGCAGCTCTATATTGCAGATAAGGAGAGCACGGTAATCCGCCCGCTTAAGGAATTGAGAGGGTTTGAGAAGGTGGCGCTTGCACCGGGCGAAAAGAAGACGGTAACGTTTCATTTAAATAAGAGGGATTTCGCTTATTACAGTGTCAAGATCCACGATTGGCATGTGGAGACGGGAGCATTTACGATCATGGTCGGCGCATCCTCTGCAGACATTAGATTGACTAAAGAAGTCAATATCGAATCCACGGTAAAGATTCCCTTTGTGTACACGACGGATACGACGATGGGCGATGTGCTGAAAGATCCGCGTGCGCGGGAGATCGTAAAAGAACTTTTCCGGATTCCTATTTTTGCGGGTGACAATGCCACAGAGGGAGGCAGCGCTGCCGACGAGGCGATATCCAACGAGATGAGCGCTGCTATGGCGAAGTATATTCCCTTACGTGGAGCGCTCAGTTTTGGCGGCGATATGAATATGGCGGATATCCTTGAGATCGTGGAGAAACTCAATGCGCTGGAGTAAGAGTAACAGCTTCGCATCGCATGACGCGCCGGCACGGAAGATTCGCGAGAGAAGTGCGTATGATCGATTGCTAAGGATCAGAGAGGGAACGGTATTAGTATGGAATTGTAAACGGAAGAAAAAGGCGGTGTCTGCGTGTCACAGCCTATTATGAGGCCCAGACACCGGAAGGGATCGATACACTGGCTGATTATGTGGATGATCCGCTAAGCGGGGACTTTCAGAGGGATTTATTGCGGCAGCGGTTGACATTCGAGATAGGTGGAGCGAAAGGATGGGAAAATATTAAGGCGATTGTGCTGCCTCTGGGATATCGACGAGGAACAGTTAGGCGACGGAATGCACTGGAACGGCCTCTATGAGCAGAACAAAGACTTGATCGGGGAAAATCCTGATCTGTTATATGTAGGGATTACGTTACAACTCGATTAGGAGGTCGCGGCGCGTACCGCAATACGGGGATAAAAAACAAATGGTATAACCAAAAGCGCGTCTGCGATTGTTATGCCATTTGTTCATTTTCTCAACTGTTTTTTGATTGCAGCGCCGCTTCCACAAACCCCTTAAAGAGCGGGTGCGGCCTGTTGGGCCTTGACTTTAATTCCGGATGCGCCTGCGTTGCCACAAAGAAAGGATGACCCGCCAGCTCGCACATTTCTACGATGCGTCCGTCGGGGGACAGTCCGGAGAGCTTCATTCCTTTTTCGATGAGCACAGTGCGGTAGTCGTTGTTTACTTCATAGCGGTGTCTGTGCCTTTCGTGTATGGTCTCCTCGCCGTAAAGCGCATAGGCTTTGGAGGACTTGTCCAACACGCAGGGGTAAGAGCCAAGCCGCAGGGTGCCGCCGATATCCTCCACGCCGTTCTGGTCGGGCATCAGCGCGATCACGGGATGGGTGGTAGAAGGCGCCAGTTCAATGCTGTGCGCATCGTTGTAACCGATCACATTTCTTGCAAATTCCACGATGGCCAGCTGCATGCCAAGACAGAGCCCCAGGAAGGGGATCTTATGTTCTCGCGCATAGGTGATGGCCTCGATCTTCCCTTCAATGCCGCGGTCACCGAAACCGCCGGGCACGAGGATGCCGTTCACGTCATGAAGCAGGGAATCCACATTGTCTTTGGTAACAGTCTCGGAATCCACCCACTTAATATCCACCACGCAGCGGTGAGAGATGCCGCCGTGTTTCAAAGCCTCTACCACACTGATATAAGCATCGTGGAGCTGTGTATATTTACCCACAAGGGCCACTGTTACGGAATCGGTGGGAGTTCGCAGAGATTCCACCATAGCTTTCCAATCGGTCAGATCGGGCTCAGGACATTCCAGTTTCAGGCATTCACAGGCTACCTGCGCCAGATGTTCTCTTTCCATGGCAAGCGGTGCTTCATACAAATGCTCCACGTCCAGATTTTGCAGGACGCGGTTGTTTGGCACGTTACAAAACAGCGCGATCTTGTCCTTGATGCCCTGATCCAGTGGATGTTCGCTGCGGCAGACGATGATGTCGGGCTGGATGCCCATGCCCTGCAGATCCTTGACGCTGGCCTGGGTCGGTTTGGTTTTCAGTTCCTGAGAGGCGCTTAAGTAAGGAATCAGCGTCACATGAATCAGGATTGCATTTTCTCTGCCGACTTCGTGCTGAAACTGACGGATGGACTCTAAGAAAGGCTGGCTTTCGATATCGCCTACTGTGCCGCCGACCTCAATGATAGCGATACGGGTCTCTTGATCTGTAAAATTACGATAAAATCTGCTTTTGATTTCGTTTGTAATATGAGGGATTACCTGTACGGTGCCGCCGCCGTAATCGCCCCGTCTCTCCTTTTGGAGCACGGACCAATAGACTTTGCCTGTCGTTACGTTGGAGTTCTTGTCCAGGTTTTCATCGATAAAACGCTCATAGTGACCCAGATCCAGGTCGGTCTCTGTGCCGTCCTCGGTGACAAAGACTTCTCCATGCTGGATCGGGTTCATGGTGCCGGGGTCGATGTTGATGTAGGGATCGAACTTTTGCATGGTCACTTTGAAGCCGCGGGCTTTTAAGAGCCGGCCGAGCGATGCTGCGGTAATGCCCTTGCCAAGTCCCGATACTACGCCGCCTGTGACAAATACATATTTTACTGCCATTAGGTAATCTCCATTTCTGAGTATGTCATTTTTGCACTGTTCTTCAGATAATACTTCTCTATTATAAAAAAAAATCTGAGTAAAATCTACACAAAAAACGAAAAAGGGGGAAAAACTTTATAATAGTTTTAGAGTTGTGTCCACAAATTCACAAATTTCTCATTGATTTATGATTTTACCTACCCTATACTATAGTAGATGCAGTATATACGCAAAAGGTATGAGCTAAAGAGGAATACTGCGAATTGTGCGAAACATGAGAAAGTGAGGATGCCTTATGGCAGATAATGCAAATAATGTAAATCCATACGATAATGGCGGGTCAAGCGGACCCGGAGGACCGGGAAATAACGGCGGCGGTTCAAACGGACCGGGTGGTCCGAACGGTCCCGGAGGTGGAGATCCGAGAAAACAGAGTCTCATCATGCTTGTGGTGGCGGCGCTGATCACACTGCTTTGTATCAGTGTCTTTATGAAGATGCTGACGGGAGCGACCAACCAGGAAATTTCTTATAACAACTTTATTCGCATGGTTGAGCAGGGAGAGGTGAAAAGCGTATCCGTGGGCTCCGACCGTATCACGATCTATCCGATGACGGAGCAGAAGGATGTCCCTTTTTTTTATTCTTACAGTGTGGGTGTGACCACTTACTACACGGGTAAGATGGAGGAGGATGATAAGCTGGCAGAGCGCCTGCTTGCGCATAATGTAGAGATAAAAAAGGAAGTTTCCGACAGCTCCAGCCTGATCATGACGGTGCTTCTCTACTATATACTCCCGGTGCTCCTGATGTGGGGGCTGCTCAGTCTGCTCTTTCGACGCATGGGCGGTAAAGGCGGACCGATGGGGGTTGGCAAGAGCACGGCAAAGGCCTATGTGCAGAAGGAGACGGGCATCACGTTTCAGGATGTGGCGGGCGAGGATGAGGCGAAGGAGTCGCTGGTAGAAGTGGTCGATTTCCTGCATAATCCCGGCAAATATTCTAAGATTGGCGCAAGACTTCCCAAAGGCGCGCTTTTGGTGGGCCCTCCCGGAACGGGTAAGACCCTTTTGGCAAAGGCGGTGGCGGGTGAGGCACATGTGCCCTTCTTTTCACTTTCGGGTTCCGATTTTATTGAATTATATGTGGGCGTGGGCGCCTCCCGTGTGCGCGACCTTTTCAAGGAGGCAGAGAAGAACGCGCCCTGTATCGTGTTTATCGACGAGATCGATGCCATCGGCAGGAGCCGTGATTCTAAATACGGCGGCGGTAACGAGGAGCGGGAGCAGACGCTGAATCAGCTTCTTTCCGAGATGGACGGTTTTGACGGCAAGAAAGGTATTATCATTCTGGCGGCCACCAACCGCCCGGAGATTTTAGATAAGGCGCTGCTGCGTCCGGGACGTTTCGACAGACGGATCATTGTGGATAAGCCTGACTTAAAGGGGCGCGTTGAGATTTTGAAGGTGCACTCCAAGGATGTGCTCATGGATGATTCAGTAGATTTGAATGAGATCGCGCTCGCTACTTCGGGAGCGGTGGGCTCTGATCTTGCCAATATGATCAATGAGGCAGCCATCAACGCCGTGAAGATGGGCAGGGAGTATGTGAGTCAGAAAGACCTTTTCGACGCGGTGGAACAGGTGCTTGTGGGCAAAGAGAAGAAAGACCGCGTGATGAGCAAGGAGGAGCGCAAGATCGTTTCTTATCACGAGGTAGGACACGCATTGCTCAGCGCTTTGCAGAAAAATTCAGAGCCCGTGCAGAAGATTACCATTGTGCCCCGCACGATGGGGGCGCTGGGCTATGTCATGCATGTGCCTGAAGAAGAGAAATATCTGGATACCGAAGCGGAGCTTCGTGACAGGCTGGTCAGCCTTTTGGGCGGGCGCGCGGCGGAGGAGATCGTTTTCGACACCGTAACGACGGGCGCAGCCAACGATATCGAGCAGGCGACGAGCATCGCCAGAAACATGATCACGCGCTTTGGTATGAGTAAAAAATTCGGCCTCATGGGGCTTGCTACTGTAGAAAGCCAGTATCTGGAGGGACGGGCCTCTCTGACCTGCTCTGATGTGACGGCAGCCGATATTGATTCGGAAGTGATGAAGGTACTTCACGAGAGCTATAAGAAGGCAAAGAAGCTCTTGAAAGAAAACCGCGAAATCATGGATAAGCTGGCGGCTCATTTGATTGAGAAAGAAACCATTACCGGTAAAGAATTTATGAAAATTTACCGCAAGGAGAAAGGAATCCCGGAACCCGAGGAGGGCGAAGAAGAAAAGGCGGACAGCGCTAAGGCGGCGGATACAGCACAGCAGAAACCCGTTGATGCACAGCCGGGCGCGGCACAGCAGAAGCCCGCAGATGTGCAGCCGGGCGCAGGGCAGCAGAATCCGGCAGGTGCGCAGACAAACACGGCACAGCAGGGATTCGCAGGCGCACAGGCAGGTGCGGGGCAACAGGAGCCGACGCAGGGATGGCAGCCCGCGCCACAGCAGGATACCGCTCCCAGAGGTTTGTTTTCTCAGGCGCCTGACCCCGATGGGGAGAACCGCGATGTTTGACTTTGACGAGGAATTAAAGAAACTGCCTCATGCGCCCGGTGTGTATTTGATGCACGATGCAGGGGATACCATTATTTATGTAGGTAAGGCGGTAAACCTTCATAATCGCGTGCGCTCTTATTTTCGCAAGATCGTAGGGCGCGGACCGCAGATCGACAGGATGGTGCAGCAGATCGCGCGGTTTGAGTATATTGTGACGGATTCGGAGCTGGAAGCCCTTGTACTGGAGAATAATCTCATCAAGGAATACAGCCCGAAATATAACACCATGCTAAAGGATGACAAGACCTACCCCTATATCAAAGTCACCCTGGGGGAGGAGTATCCGCGCATCCTGTTTTCCCGTGAAATGAAGAAAGACAGGTCGCGTTATTTTGGGCCCTATACCAGTGCGGCAGCGGTGAAGGATACCATTGAGCTGATGAATAAGCTCTATCAGCTAAAGACCTGCAACCGCAGACTGCCGAGAGATATCGGGCTGGAGAGGCCCTGTCTCAACTATCATATCAAACAGTGCGCCGCGCCCTGTCAGGATTATATCAGCAAAGAGGCGTATCGGGAGCGGGTGGAACAGGCCCTCGATTTTTTGAACGGCAATTATAAGCCGATCCTTCGTGAATTGGAAAAGAAAATGACAGAAGCTTCAGAAAATATGGAGTTTGAGGAGGCGGCACGCTATCGGGATCTGCTAAACAGCGTAAAGAGCGTGGCGCAAAAACAGAAGATCACAGATTCTGACGGGGAGGACAAAGATATTATTGCGCTGGCGGCGGATGAGAGGGATGCCGTGGTGCAGGTGTTTTTTGTGCGTGACGGAAAGCTGATCGGCAGAGATCACTTTTATATGACGAATGTGGAGGACTGTGCGCAGGCGCAGATCCTCCTTGACTTTGTTAAGCAGTTTTATGCGGGTACGCCTTACATTCCGCGCGAATTGATGCTTCAGGAGGAAATCGAGGATATGCCGATCCTGGAGCAATGGCTTTCTGCCAGAAAGGGCGGCAGAGTCTATCTGCGCGTGCCGAAAAAGGGTGCGAAGGAGAAGCTGGTGGAGCTGGCGGCCCAGAATGCGAGACTGATTTTAAGTCAGGACAAGGAGCGCATTCGCAGGGAGGAAGGCAGGACCATCGGCGCGATGAAGGAGATTGCCGCTCTTTTAGAGTTGGAAGAAGTGAGTCGTATGGAAGCCTTTGATATTTCCAATATCAGCGGCTTTGCCAATGTCGGCTCGATGGTAGTTTTTGAGAAAGGAAAGGCCAAGCGCAGCGATTACCGCAAGTTTCGCATCCAGTCGGTCTCAGGTCCCGATGATTATGCCTGCATGAGAGAGGTGCTGACGAGACGATTTTTACATGGCATGGAGGAGCGGGAGGACTTAAGCCGCAGGGAGATGGATCAGGCGTTTGGCAGTTTCACGAAATTTCCCGATCTACTGTTGATGGACGGCGGCAGGGGCCAAGTGAATATCGCCTTGCAGGTGCTCTCAGAGCTGCATCTGGACATTCCGGTCTGCGGCATGGTGAAGGATGACAATCACCGCACCAGGGGCCTCTATTATCAGAATGTGGAAATTCCCATCGACACCCGCTCGGAAGGATTCAAGCTGATCACCAGAATCCAGGACGAGGCGCACCGCTTTGCCATCGAGTATCATCGTTCGCTGCGCTCCAAGGCGCAGGTAAAGTCGGCGCTTGACGAGATCCCCGGAGTGGGGCCTGCGAGACGAAAGGCGCTGATGCGGTATTTTGGCTCCATAAACGAGATTAGGGAAGCGTCGGTGGAGAAGCTTTGCGAGGTACCGGAGATTCCCGAACATATCGGCAGACAGATTTTTGCTTTTTTTCATGAAGAAAAGGAAGGCAGCACAGAGTAGACGCTTATTGCGCATGGCGGGAAAATAGGATAAAATAAGATAATGGAGACTGATTGAAAAATCACACTGATGTGCTGATTTTTCAATCGCGAGTTTGTGTCGGAGCCACAAACTCGGAATCGCAGAGCCAAATTTGAAATTTGGCTCGCGTCCTACGCAAAGCTCCGGTATGGAGGTAGACATGGCGAGCATCAATCTTACAAAAGTAATCGAAAAATTCAAATGGGAAAATTTAACGCCGGAAATCGACGCTTCAAAGATTAAGGTAACGCAGCCGGATATCAACAGACCGGCCTTGCAGCTTGCGGGATACTTTGAACATTTCGAGACCACGCGCTTGCAGATCGTGGGTTTTGTGGAATATTCTTACATGAATAATCTGGACGAGGAGAGGCAGAGGGAGATTTTTGAAAAACTTTTAAACAACCCCCTGCCGGGCATTCTGTTTTGCAGAGAGCTCTACCCGAATGAGATTTTCAGAGAGGTGGCGCTAAAGTACGGCGTGCCGCTTCTGATGAGTAAAAAGGCGACATCGGCCTGCATGGCAGAGGTGATCCGCTGGCTGAATGTGCAGCTCGCTCCCTGTATCTCCGTGCACGGCGTGTTGGTGGATGTTTACGGCGAGGGCGTCCTGATCACGGGTGAGAGCGGTATCGGTAAATCTGAGGCGGCGCTTGAGCTGATCAAGAGAGGCCATCGTCTGGTAACGGACGATGTGGTGGAGATTCGTCGAGTGAGTGAGGATACGTTGATTGGTTCCGCTCCCGATATTACCAAGCATTTCATTGAGCTGCGGGGCATTGGTATTGTCGATGTGAAAGCGTTGTTTGGTGCTTCCAGCGTCAGGGATACGCAGAGTATTGACCTGGTCATCCGCCTGGAGGATTGGGATAAAGATAAGGAATACGACCGTCTGGGTCTGGAGGAGGAGTACACGGAGTATCTGGGCAACCGCGTAGTCTGTCACACCCTCCCCATCAGGCCGGGACGTAATCTGGCGATCATCTGTGAGTCTGCGGCTGTTAACCATCGTCAGAAGAAGATGGGTTACAACGCGGCACAGGAGCTCTACAAGAGGGTGCAGAACTCTCTGACAAAGGGAAGGGACGAGGACGACTGAACTAAAATCCCAAAAGCGTGGATTTTTGTTCAAGAGGCTGCAAAAAGAGCTGCAGCCTCTGCATCGGGAAATTAAGGGAAGGAGAAAAACAACATGGCAAACTATTTGTTTGGTGTAGACGTGGGCGGGACCACGGTAAAGATGGGGTTATTTGATAAGGACGGCAATGTGCTTGAGAAGTGGGAGATTCCCACCAGAACGGAAAACGGCGGAGAGAAGATCCTGCCTGATATCGCTGACAGCATCAAGAATAAGATGACCGAAAAAGGCATTACAAAAGGGGACGTGATCGGTGCAGGCGCCGGCGTACCGGGACCTGTGGATGGAAACGGCGTAGTACACCGTGCCGTCAACCTTGGCTGGGGCGAAGTAGATCTGAAAAAGGAGCTCAGCACGCTGCTGGACGGTATGCGCGTAGAGGCAGGAAACGACGCCAATGTGGCGGCGCTGGGCGAGATGTGGAAAGGCGGCGGCCAGGGGCATCAGAACCTGGTAGCAGTCACACTGGGAACAGGTGTCGGCGGCGGTATTATTATTAACGGTGAGATTTTGACGGGCGCGACGGGCGCAGGCGGTGAGATTGGACACATCCATGTGGAAGATAACGAAACGGAGGCCTGCGGCTGCGGTAATTTCGGCTGTCTGGAGGAGTATGCTTCTGCGACGGGAATCACCAGGCTGGCAAACCGTGCGCTGGCAGCGAGCGATAAAGACAGCGTGCTAAGAGGCGGCGAGGTTTCTGCGAAGACCGTATTTGATGCGGTGAAGGCAGGAGATGCGCTTGCAATCGAGGTGGCGGAGAAGTTTGGCGAGTATCTGGGCAAGGGCCTGGGCGTGATTGCGGGCGTGGTCAATCCGGAGATCTTTGTCATCGGCGGCGGTGTCTCCAAGGCGGGAGAAGTGTTGTTTGACTACATTAAACCATCGTTCGAGAAAACCGTTTTCCACGGCTGCAAGAACACGATCTTTGCGTTGGCTACGCTTGGTAATGATGCCGGGATCTATGGAGCCGCGCGGTTACTGTTGTAAAGCCCTCTCTGAGCAAGGGGAAAGCTGCGCAGCAGCGATATAACAGATCGAGCAGGCTCGATCTGGCGGCGATTCTGTGAATGGGTAAAGCCTGCAAAGGATATATTATAGTATAAAAAAAGTTATGAGGGGCATAAGTTGAACAATTCAGTCTATGAACATATCGGCTCTATTGTGCCAAAGGAGCGTATTCTCTTTCAGGAACCCATGAGTAAATACACGACCTTCCGCGTTGGCGGCGAGGCGGAATGTATGGTGATTGTGGAGTCAAAGGAGGAGCTTTCGCAACTCGTATTTTTTTTGGCACAGTCCGGGCAGGATTATTTTATTTTGGGAAATGGCAGCAATCTTTTGGTAGGTGACAAGGGCTACAGGGGTATTATCCTAAAGCTGGGGAAGCGCATGGCGGGGATTCATGTGGAAGGGACCCATCTTGTGGCGGGTGCGGGCGCTCTGCTCTCTCAGGTGGCAGCAGCGGCAAGAGATGCGGGGCTGAGTGGTTTTGAGTTTGCGGCGGGGATTCCGGGCAGCATCGGCGGTGCGATCGTGATGAACGCGGGAGCCTACGACGGAGAGATGAAGCAGATCGTTAAGCTGGTGCGAGTGATGGACCAGAGAGGCGAGATCATGACGTTGGATAACGATACCATGGAATTTGGTTACCGCACCAGCATCATCAAAGACAGACCCTTCGTCGTTATGGCTGCAGTCTTTGCCTTGGAGCAGAAGGATAAGGAGACAGTTTCTGCACGGATGGAAGAACTGATGAAGCTCAGAAAGAGCAAGCAGCCGTTGGAGTATCCCAGTGCGGGCAGTACCTTTAAGCGGCCGGAAGGATACTATGCAGGAAAACTTATCATGGATGCGGGACTGCGAGGCTACCGCATCGGCGGCGCGAGGGTGTCTGAAAAGCACTGCGGCTTTGTGGTCAATGACGGCGGCGCGACAGCAGCGGATATCCGTGAGGTGATCGAAGAAGTGCAGGAGCGCGTACGCGATAGGTTTCATGTCAGACTGGAACCGGAGGTTATCTTTTTGGGAGATTTTTAACATGAGATTTGTAATTGTAACGGGAATGAGCGGCTCCGGTAAACGGACTGCCATGAAGATGCTGGAGGATGTGGGTTTCTACTGTGTGGATAATCTGCCGGTAGCTTTGATTGAGAAGTTTGTGGAGCTCATCACCACACCGACAAGCGAGGTCAATAAAGTGGCATTGGGCCTTGACGTGCGTGCTGATCAGTCTTTTGGCGGTGTTCGCAGTATTCTGGAGCAGCTTAGGAGTAACGGTTACCTGTTTGAGATCCTGTTTTTGGAGGCCGGTGACGATGTCCTCCTTAAGCGGTATAAGGAGACCAGAAGACTTCATCCCCTTTCCCCGGAAGGCAGGGTGCAGGAGGGCATTTTGCGTGAGCGGGAGATCTTGAAAGAGATTCGGGAACAGGCGGACTATATTATTGATACGTCCCATTTGCTGACCAGGGAGCTCAAGGAGGAGATCGACGACATTTTTGTGAGAAATAAGGAGTATAACTCTCTGATCGTCACGATTCTTTCCTTTGGCTTTAAGAAGGGCATTCCGGCGGACGCCGATCTGGTGTTTGATGTGCGTTTCCTGCCGAACCCCTTCTATATTGATGAATTGAAATATAAGACAGGCAATGACAAAGAGGTGCAGGATTACGTGATGTCCTTTGACGAGGCGGGCGCATTTTTGCACAAGCTTGTGGACATGCTGGACTTTTTGATTCCCAATTATGTCAAGGAGGGCAAGCATCAGCTGGTGATTGGCATTGGTTGTACGGGAGGCAAGCACAGGAGCGTGACCCTTGCAAACGCTCTCTATGGGGAGATGAAGGATCACGGGACCTGCGGCGTGAAGATATATCACAGGGATATTGATAAATAAATAAGAGGAGGAACCATGTCATTTTCGGGAACCGTAAAGGAGGAGCTGGCAGCCCAGATCAGCCCCGCCAGACATTGCCAGCTTGCGGAGTTGGCGGCTCTCCTTCTCTATAACGGAGCGGTCTGTGAGGAAGGCAGACATTTGGCCTTGGGCACGGAAAATGAGGCTGTCGCGAAAAAATGCTTTACATTACTAAAAAAAACATTTAATATAAAAGCAGTTGTGCAAGACAGGCAGAGACTGATTCTTGATGATGAATTGGAACACAGGGTCATTCAGGCGCTGCATTTCGCAGAATCGGGAGAGGGAAAAATTGTGCTGACTAATCCGGTCAACGCCCTTCTGATCAAAAGCTCCTGTTGCGCGAGGGCATATCTGCGCGGTGCTTTCTTGAGTGTGGGCTCCATGAGTGATCCAAGAAAAAGTTACCATCTGGAGTTTGTCTGCAGCGAGAAGGAAAAGGCGTTGCAGCTTCAGGAGACTCTTTTGGAATTTCAGATCGAGGCAAGGATTATCAAACGCAAGAAATATCAGGTGGTCTATCTGAAAGAGGGAGCCGGCATCGTGGATCTTTTGAATGTCATGGGTGCATATGTGTCTCTGATGGAGCTTGAGAACATGAGAATCCTCAAGGAAATGCGCAACTCGATCAACAGAAGGGTAAACTGCGAGACAGCTAATATCTCAAAAACGGTGACGGCTGCGGGCAGACAGATCGAGGACATCCTTCTGATCAGAGATAGGTACGGCTTTGAAAATCTGCCGGAGAATCTACGGCAGATGGCGGAAGTTCGGCTGGAATATCCCGATGCAGCCCTCAAGGAGCTGGGTAGTTATTTGGAGCCGAATGTGGGGAAATCCGGGGTGAATCACAGGTTACGCAGACTGAGTGAGATCGCAGAAGAATTAAGATCTTAAAAGTAAGAAGCGGGACGCTTCGGAAAAGAGGAGAATGGGTATGATTCAGAAGTCAATCCAGATCAAACTGGAGACAGGTCTCGAGGCGAGACCGGTGGCTATGCTGGTACAGGTGGCGAGTCAGTTTGAGAGCACCGTCTACCTGGGTGCGGACAACAAAAAGGTAAACGCCAAAAGCATCATGGGCATGATGAGTATGGGCCTTGAGAGTGGTGCGGAGGTAATGGTGACGGCAGATGGCGCAGATGAGGAAAGCGCTGTTGCGGAAATTGAAAAATTCCTGACCACCAGATAGGGATCAGTTTGACAGTTGACAGGAGTTAACGGAAGGCATTTACTCCTGTGATAAGGCATAAGAATAGCTGCTTGGAGTCTCAGATGCGCCTAGGCGAGTGGGGCGCCGAGTGGCTATATTTATTATTTGGAGGTTTTTATGGCGAAGCAGTTGCTCTTTGTTTATAATCCGAGATCGGGAAAGGCGCAGATCAGAAGCAATCTTCTCGATATCATAGATATCTTCGTGAAGGCCGGCTATGAGGTGACGGCTTATCCGACCCAGGCCCCGGGCGACGCCGTGAAAGCGGTGCAGGAGAGGCGCGCGGGCTATGACATCGTGGTGTGCAGCGGCGGTGACGGTACGTTGGATGAGGTGGTCACGGGCATGATGAAATCCGAGGAGCGTCTTCCCATTGGCTATGTTCCCGCGGGGAGCACCAATGATTTCGCAAACAGCCTTGGCATTCCCAAAAGTATGCTGCATGCGGCAGACGTGGTCGTTAATGGGAAAGATTTTGCCTGCGATGTGGGTAAGTTTAACCATGATATCTTTATCTACGTGGCGGCATTCGGAATCTTTACGGATGTGTCCTACGGGACGCCGCAGGATTTCAAGAATGTGCTGGGACACGCCGCCTATCTGATCGAAGGGGTGAAGCGGCTGCCTCAGGTGAGAGCTTATCCTTTGAAAATCACCTGCAATGGAGAGATCATTGAAGGAGAGTTTCTCTATGGTATGGTGACAAACTCACATTCGGTGGGTGGTTTCCGCGGTATCACAGGGCAGAATGTGGCGCTGGATGACGGGGTGTTTGAGGTGACGCTGATCCGTAAGCCCACGAATCCGCTGGATCTCAACAATATTATCATGGCGCTGGTGGATAAGCGGGTGAAATCGGATTATATCTACACGTTTACCACCGAGAGCGTAAAGGTGGAATCAGAGGAGCCGGTCGCCTGGACTTTGGATGGAGAGTATGGCGGGGATCATTTGAAGGTGCAGATCGAGAACTGGAATCAGGCGCTCACGATCAGAGTGCCAAAGCAGTGATATATATGATGGATCAGGTCTGCGCGCCGCCAGCGTTATTGACTTTCTTGGGACTGGCTGGTAAAATAAAAGTTGGATTCCAGATCATGGAAAGTAATAAAAAATTTTAAATAGAAAGGAAGAAAACATTATGGCATTAGTAACAACCAAGGAAATGTTTCAGAAGGCTTACGATGGCGGTTATGCAGTCGGCGCTTTCAACGTGAACAACATGGAGATCGTTCAGGGTATCACCGAGGCGGCAGGCGAGTTGAACAGCCCCGTGATCCTGCAGGTTTCCAAGGGCGCGCGCGCATATGCTAACCACACCTATCTGGTAAAGCTGGTTGAGGCGGCGGTTGCGGAGAATCCGCAGATCCCGATTGCGCTTCACTTAGATCACGGCGACACCTTCGAGCTTTGTAAGTCCTGTATCGACGGCGGCTTTACCTCCGTTATGATCGATGCTTCCTCCAAGTCTTTCGAGGACAATATCGCGTTGACCAAGCAGGTCGTTGACTATGCGCATGACAAGGGTGTAGTGGTCGAGGCTGAGCTGGGTACTTTGGCAGGCGTTGAGGATGAGGTCGTTGTTGAGTCCGGTAAGGAGTCCTACACCCGTCCTGAGGAAGTTGAGGAGTTCGTAGATAAGACAGGCTGTGACTCCCTGGCGATCGCGATCGGTACTTCTCACGGCGCATACAAGTTCACGGCAGCACAGTGTACCAGAAACGCTGACGGTATCCTGGTTCCCCCTCCGCTTCGTTTCGACGTGCTCGAGGAGTGCATCAAGAGACTGCCCGGCTTCCCCATCGTGCTTCACGGTTCTTCTTCCGTACCGCAGGAGTTCGTTAAGATGGTGAATCAGTACGGCGGCAATATGCCTGATGCAGTTGGTATTCCGGAGGAACAGCTCCGTAAGGCAGCAGAGCTCGCTGTATGTAAGATCAATATCGACTCCGATATCCGTCTGGCAATGACCGGTAACATCCGTAAGTACTTCGCGGAGCATCCCGATCACTTCGATCCCAGACAGTATCTGAAGCCCGCAAGACAGGCCGTAAAGGATATGGTAGCGCACAAGATCAAGAACGTGCTCGGTTCCGACGGAAAGGCGTAAGACGCGGCGCATTGTATTATGTAAGACAAACGAAAGCCGACATGATTATGATAGTCATGTCGGCTTATCTTTGTCTTACATATAGAAGATGTAATAGACAGATTTTCCAAACAATCCGAACGTTCCGAAGCATTGTTCGAGCACCGAGTTCACGAAGTGAAGTGGGTGCGAGTTTGCGTAGGAACAGAGGATGTTTGCAAAATCTGTCCTTCTAAATCTATCCTCCTAATCTGTCAAACAATTACCCTTCCTGTGTCTTCGCCAGCTCCTTCTCCTGCATCCTCTGGATATCCTCAAACGCAGACAGCATCGGCTTCACATCCTCTTTCTTCAATGCACGCGCCACATAGTTTTGCGTAATATGCAGCACCACGGGCGAGAGGCTGATCACGCCGATCAGGTTGGGGATTGCCATCAGGCCGTTGAAGGTATCGGAGAGATCCCAGGCAAGTCCCAGATTCATGGTTGCGCCTACATAGATCATCAGCACGAACACGACCTTATAGATCATCATCGATTTTGTGCCGAACAGATACTCCCATGCCTTTGATCCGTAATGGCTCCAGCCGAGCACGGTGGAGAACGCAAAGAGCAGGATCGCGATAGCGATGAACATGGGTCCGATACTGCCGAATTTCGTAGCGAAAGCTTCTCCCACCAGAGCGGAACCTTCGGAGGAGCTTAACACTGCGCCGGTTTCCAGATCCACCAGCCCGGAGGAGAGCACTGCGAAAGCGGTCAGCGTGCAGACGATCATCGTATCCGCACACACCTCGAAAATACCCCACATACCCTGGCGCACAGGCTCCTTAACGTTGGAGCTGGAATGCACCATAACGGAGGAACCAAGGCCGGCTTCGTTGGAGAAGACGCCTCGCTTCATACCCCAGGTAAGCGCCATCTTCACGCCGGAACCAACGATACCGCCGCCTACAGCACGCAGTCCGAACGCACCCTTAAAGATTGCGGAGAACACAGCGCCGCACTGGTCGATGTTCATAAAGAAAAGAGCCAGCGCACCCACCACGTAAATGATTGCCATGAAGGGGACGAGTTTCTCGGTGACGGAGGCGATACGTTTTAAGCCGCCCACAATGACAAGTGCTGCAAGGAGCAGGAGCACGATACCCGTTATGTAGGTAGGAATGCCAAACGCCGACTTCATATTGCCGGAGATGGAATTGATCTGGCTCATATTACCGATACCGAAGGACGCCAGTACGCAGAAGATGGAAAACAGCACGGCAAGCACTGCGCCCACCTGCTTAAAGCCCTTGTAGGAGCCAAGCCCATCCTTTAAGTAATACATCGCGCCGCCGCTCCATTCGTTCTTTTCATTTTTGCGGCGATAGTAGATACCGAGTACATTCTCGGAATAGTTGGTCATCATCCCGAAAAAGGCCACGATCCACATCCAGAAGATGGCGCCGGGACCACCGGAAATCAGGGCACTCGCTACGCCGACAATGTTTCCCGTGCCGATGGTGGCTGCCAGAGCCGTACACAGAGACTGGAATTGGGAGATGGACTGATCCTCCTTGTCCGTGTGCTTTGTGATATGTTTGTCATGAAAAATACCGCCAATGGTATTTTTCCACCAGTGCCCGATATGGGACAACTGAAAGAATTTGGTCAGGAATGTCATCAAAATGCCTGTACCGACAAGCAGTATCAGCATGGGGATGCCCCAGACGAAGCTGTTAATGACACTGTTCATATTTGTGATCATCTCAACCATGATACATTTCCTCCTTTTCGTTTCCGCCGTCTTAAAAAAAGCGCAGACATACAAAATGTCTACGTTGACGACAAAAATATTTCCAGTTTTTAATGTAGAGACAAATTATAATGCTTTACGGTATCCAAGTATACCATACAATAGGTCATCTGGCAAGAAAAAACCCCTGAAAAGGGAGGATGCCAAGTAAGGTTTCCCTTACTTGGCATTTATTATGAAAAAGTTTTAATTGATCAGCACACTTGTTAGCGGTTTCTGCTGTGTTGTATCTTATGGTTTTAGTATACGGGGCAGAAATGTCTAAATCATGATTCAGAAATGAAATATTTTGAAATTAAATATGAACAAATTATGAACGAAAACAGTCGTGCAAGCTGTAGTAATCTGTCCATCATTGGATCGTGATGGGAAGCCGGCGTATAGGTCCGGTTTGGATCAAGCGGTGAAAAGCTGCCGTCTTTTTGCAGGACCATTACAGCAGGTGATGTTACCTTTCGGAAGATCCGCCCGGATGCCACCGCCATTCACGAAGGCAATCTCAGCATCGGAAACGACACGATACGCGTCAGCACAGAAATCGCCAATGGCAGTTTCGCGGCTTCTGACCATACGAATTCCGGTCTCGGAAGAAATGGACAGCGGTATCTGGCTTTGTCTAACGACCCGATTCATATCTTCCGCAAAGTCCGTCTGAAAATCCTGAATATATGCGGTGGTCTCCTCGTCCTTTTCGGGGTAGGCGATCAGCCCTGTGGTGATCGTGCCGCTCGGTGTGATTGTGAGCTGCCCAATGTAGGCAAGCTTTGTGCCGGTAGAGGAAAGCGGTACTTCCTTTTCGTCCTGATTCATGATGATCCGGCAGGGGATGATGCTGTGGGAGTGAGCGTCCAGCACGGCCCGATCAAAAAGCAGCACATAATGGCATATTTTACCAGCTTTCCCTCTCCCTTGCAGATCCTGATCAGCAAAGAGGGCAGCAGAAACAGCGGAGGAGATCATTTTATCCAATGCGCTTGACTGTGTGATCCTGGATGTGGATCTTTCGGGGGAAAGCGGTTTTTCTCTCTGGCTATACCGAGGAAGAAAGTCGGATCCACGGACTGTCGGTCGGCGGCGATGATTATGTCTGCAAGCCCTACAGTCTGCAGGAGCTGGAACTTCGAGTGCGCGCCCGCATTCGTTCCGGCAGGGCAGCACAGCCGCCCCAGCCTCTGGTATATGGCTCTTTTTCCATTCATCCGGCTTCCTGCAGTGCAAACTATGGTTCCCGGTCGACGGATTTTTCTTCTTATGAGTTTGATGTACTGTATTTTCTTGCCAGACATCCGGGAGAGATTTTTATGCCTGATCAGATTTATGATTTCGTCTGGAAAGTCCCTGTTAACAAGGGACAGAAGTCTATGCAGGTCATTATGGGGCGTATCCGCAGGAAACTTTATGAGATCTGTCCCGATCATGACTACATCCAGATCAAACGTTACAAAGGCTATCTTTTCGTGCCGCCGGAGGAAGCAGATTTTCGCTGATGAACGCTGCCTTTGCCGATATGGACAAAGAAACAGAGCTGTTGTTGCTGCTTTGGGGCATTTCCGCTGACGGCAATGTATGTTCCACAAGCAGACGGTCGTTTTCTGCGGGTGTTTCCACGGTCACGCTGTCAAGCAGCAGAGAACCGCCCTGATTCACATGAAAGATGCCCTGCGCATTTGATTGAGAGCAAAAAACAGTTTTCATTTATCTGACTAACTTATTTATTAAAAAATCAATCCGATGTCATTCAGAAAGGCGCACAATCGAATTAGCTATTTCTGCCATATGTGAATCATGCGTGATAATGATACAAATTTTATCTGCAAATAATATATTTACCGATTCCCGCACCAATTCTTGGGTATCGACATCTAAGTTGGATGTTGCTTCATCAAAAATCACAACATCTGGATTTTTGATAATCATTCTTGCAAACGCAATTTTCTGTCTTTGTCCACCAGATAAATTCTTCCCGTTTTCACTTATTATAGTTTTTAGTCCATTTTCAAATTCAGACATATCAAGTCCCGCTTTTTGGAGAATTGAAGTAATTTTGTTTTCTGTCAGCTGTGGTGCAGCATACATCAGATTATCTATCAAAGTTCCAGAGAACAAAACAATATTTTGTGCCACAATGCCTATTTTTTCTCTTAAATCAGATAACGAGATTTCTTTCAATTCTATGTTGTTTATCTTTATAGAACCTTTGTAGTTTTTATAAAATCCCATGAGCAACTTAGCAATCGTTGTCTTACCGCTTCCGTTTTTTCCGAGTAATGCAATTTTCTCATTTTTATGAATAACCATATTAAAGTCTTGAATAACATTGTGGTTCGTGTACCCAAATGAAACATCTGTAAACGATACTTTGGTAACTTTCTCTATTTTTCTCTTTCCCTCAATTTCATTCTCTGTTTTAAGCCTTAAAATAGTACCGATTCTAGATAAAGCAGCAGTCCCCGGCTGCACCATAACACTAATACTTGCCAAAATTTGTATAGGTGCAAATATTACTGTTGCATACTGTGAAACTGCCCAGTAATCGCCCATAGACATTTTTCCATTAATTATAAATAATCCAGAACAGATAATGAGTAAAACTGAAAATATATTAGTAAAACCTTGTATACCCTCAGAAGCAAGGTTCATTTTCTTATTACGTTTTATGGATTGGTCTGCAACATTTCTTATTTGCTTAGCCATTTCATTTGACCGCTGTTTTTCTAAATTCATTTCTTTAATCGTTGAAATACCACCTATATTTTCTTGAATCTTCCCGGATGTTTGTGCATTAGATTCAAGTAATGCTTTTGAAACTTTTTTAATTTGTATACTTGAATAATTAGTAAAGTAATACAAAACAGGCAAAAATATAATCAATATCAAGGATAATTCCCAACGTATCGACAATATAAATATCCACGCTCCAACACACGAAAATATACTGGTCAAAAATTTTAAAAATACAGGTGAGAAAAAAACATTTAGGGAATCAGTTTCTTTTACACGTTCTATAATATAGCCTGTCTGTTGTTTATCAAAAAACTCCATAGGTAATTTTAAAACCTTTGAAATCAAGTCATTTTTAATATCTGCAACAAAGTAGTTGCTAATCCGGATCAATGATTGGCTGATTAAATAATTAGCAAAAAAACTGATAATATAAACAAATAGCAGACATATTCCACTCAACAAAACGGTTTTTATTGATAGCCTTGCAATACCGTAATCCAGAAGGATTCTTGTAATGAACGGCGGACACAAAGTTATAAAGGATGAAAAGAGCATTAGTGCAAATAACGCACAAACTTTTTTCCTTTTGAAATAGGATAATAAATAGCCATAGTTTTTCATAAATATTCCTCCAATATTTGATTTAATTCAATAAATGCAGACGTATTTCTTATTATATCAAACGGCTGGCTTGAAAACCCTGACACAAAAACATTGATAAGCATACTATCTTTTATGGGATTTTCCTTATACATTGTGATAAATTTTTGTATTAATTCTAAAGCTGCATTTTTTTGACTGCTTAGACAATAAACATATGCCATGTTCATATAAACCATAAAATATAAATTGCGGCTTAGCCCTAATACTGTTATAAGAGTGCATTGCTTTTCTAAAATATCTTTTGTGTATGTCAAGTCGTTTTTTATCCAATATGATACCTTATTACGCAATTCATATATCAACTGTATTCCTAACATATTTATTGTTGAATCTATTATGTCAATGGCATTTGCATTATTTTCTCTTAGTATTAGGCTATTCTTCATGTCTATTGCCATAAATTCATTTTCATCAACAAGGCAGGCAGACGCATCTTCGTATTTTTTAATCATAATAAACAAATGTGCAAGTAAGAAATGTTTTTGTGATTGAACGCTATCATCTATACATCTCTGACATATCAAAATCATCTGACGGATTAAATTTTCACGAATTTCGGAATCTTTTTCTAAAGCTAGATATGGAAGTACATTTTTTAGCAAATCAATCTTTATCCTATCATTTGTTGGATATAAATAAACCAGCTTTTTAATCCGTTCAATTCCATTAAGGCACTTCCCACTTGCAAATAACTTTATACATTCCTGCCTGTTTTTTAGATATTCTTCTTCCGACAAATCATTTGAAAATCCAAACAGACAATCAATGGAAATATTAAAATATCTGGCAATCACGGGGAACAGTGTAATATCTGGATACATTTGTCCATTTTCCCATTTAGAAATTGCTGCGCTTGAAACGCCCAATACTTCCGCTAACTCTTCTTGTGTAATACCCTTTGCTTTGCGTAATCCTTGTATAATTTTTCCAACAGGTAATCGCTCCATAATATTTTCCTCCTCGTCGTATTGTACGATTTTTAAATTCTGATTTCCATGTATAAGCGGTTAACAATAACTACAATTTTTTATAACTTATTGTTAATATAGCATTGTCCCCACAAATTATCTACAATAGGTTTTATGGAATAAAGAATGAGAGGGATTCCGTAGTAGTCGGCATTGTGGAAAAATCCAAAAGTTTAGATTTTTCCACAATGCTTGTCTTTTGGTCTTTGGTTTCTTTGGTTCGGAATAGTGTGATGCTGGCGGTCTATCTCTTGTTTTCGGCTGCTTGCTTCTTTACCGTACATGAGCATTGGCTGCTCCCGAAAAGGTGAGATGTCCGCCGCTGTACATATGAGAGTTCAGCCAGGCGGTCAGCTCCATGGAAGAAGATATGTAGTCTGGCTCTGCGTTCGACTCAGCCAGGAAAATGGCAGTCGGTGCGGTGGGCAGAGCGTTGGCGGAAACTGTGATCGCTTCCACTGGCAGTGCATTTTCGGAAATGATGGAAGGCTCATACGGTGACACTGTCGGCGGCCTGTGCAAACGGCATCTGCCTCTTTTACGGTGTCTTTTTATCGGTCGGTATGAGCCTTTGGTGGGAGCTTATCCGGAAGAATACGGCGCTTTTTGCGTGGTCATCGCCTTTGCAGTGTTGATGGTCAGAAGGAGCCATGCCATGGCGGCTGAAAATACCAGGCTGCAATCACATTTACAGGAGGAAGTGCGCGAGAAAACACAGCATTTGCGGTTATAATCCATTCAGGAAATCGCTGGATGTTCGAGCGTTTTGCCGCAGAGGGAAGATATGTTATTGAATCTGTTTATGGCGGATCTTTGCCGCAGCTGCCGTCCAATCATAGAACTCAACGGGATCACCTTTACGGAAAAAATCACTTCGCAGCCGTGTCATGTGCGGGTAAACAGAGAGCAGCTTTTCCGCGCGCTGGAAAAGCTGCTGTATAATGCCCCTGATTTTACGCCCGCAGACGGAGAGATCAAGCTCTCTCTACAGGCGGACGAGGATTTTGCCTGTATTGTTGTTTCCGATACGGGCTGCGGCATTTCCGAAGAAGACCTGCCTCATATTTTCCGCCGCTCTTTTACGACCAGAGGAGACAGGGGAGGACAGGGGCTGGGACTTGCCATCACCCGCGACATTATTATGGAACACGAAGGGCGGATTGAGGTGGAATCTGAGGAGGGAAGGGGAAGCACGTTTACGATCGTGCTTCCGATTGTCTGTAATTAAGCATCGCGGAGGAACTACAGTTTCTCCAGCTCCGGGTAATCCACCCCGAACGTCTCCACGGTAACGCTCTGCATCACCTGATCTTCCAGTGGTCTGTCTTCATAATCCGTTGCTGTCTCGGCAATCTTATTCACGTTTTCTAACCCTTCGATCACTTTCCCAAACGCCGCATAAGCGCCATCCAAGTGAGGGCTTGTCTTGTGCATGATGAAGAAGTATGGAAGCTGGAAAGCCTGTAATTACGGTATATTTTAGCACTTATAAGGTCTGTTGACAACAAATTGACAACAATTTTTATTTTGAGTAGTACCGAATAATACAGAATGGTACTTTTATAGAATAGCATATGAGTTTGCGAAGAAAGGCATCCCCAATAGGTGGATGCTTTTCTGTTTGGGGAACATGAACAAAAATTTAATAATCTCTCGGAATCCTGAGTGATTATATCCAGCACAGTTGGTAATGAACAT
>ERZ779627.33-NODE-33-length-71234-cov-8.179463_pt1 | contig 71234 bp, 71 predicted proteins | sample MGYA00514191_ERZ779627 | MGnify/ENA primary metagenome ERZ779627 (study PRJEB29562, sample SAMEA4376705) | mouse gut metagenome | isolation source: Cecum | study: EMG produced TPA metagenomics assembly of the A DSS colitis mouse model was used to assess the microbial... | reverse complement strand
TTATTTATTTCTTGTTTGATCTCATTACCGGGGATTCAAGGCTGCTTGATCTCTCGATTCAGGGGCCTTCTAAGACTGCAGATGAAAAGAGGTATGAATTTTCTATTCCGGGTTGGTCGATAGTTATCTCTCTTTTTCTTAGCTTATTTATTTGTTTTGGTGGGGATGAAATTAGTAATCTTAAAGAGACATTGGATCACACTATACTTTTTGCGCTAGTTGATTTTATAAATATGATAGATATAAATGGCTATCTACTGTCAAGCACTCTTTACATCGCGGGATATCGTATTGCAAGGCGAAAGGTGTTTCCAAGGGGTGTTCAGCGGGGAAAGGACTATTTAGAAACTCACGAGAATTTTCTGGGAATGTACATTTTAAAAAGAAATGGAAGAGGATATGAGCTTTCTAGGCGGTGGAAAAACATCAGGTATCTGATCAGTATAGCGATCTTACTCAATTGCGTTAGTACTATGGTACTCTATATCTGGAAAGAGGATTTTGAAGGGACTATCTTCGCTACCAAACCGTATCAGCTTGCCCCCTTTGTTCTGATGACATTTTTAATAGAATGCTATTTGATGCTTCATTGCAAGGAAAATCTGAACAGCCATTCAGATGTGTGTGAAAGTGAAAGAACATTGGACTTGGCAAAGCTACTATCTGAGTATCAAAAGTATTCTGACCAGAACGATCTGCATGCTGATGTGGCTTACAAAAATCATGGGATTAAATTGTGCGAAGAACCTCTGAATATACAGGATGAGCTCCGTCTATCTAAAGACAGCCATATCCGATACCTAGTTAAATATTTGGAAGACAGAAAGAGCGAGGGACACTTTTACCCGTCTCAGTGTCTGAGTGCAGCGGTAAGGTTACTGCGGAGGGAAAACATCTTTTTTGCTACCCCATTTTACAGGGATATTGATGTATGTATTTTTTTCCCTATCTACACGGCTCTGTTGCGCAGGGAGAAAGCCTTGATCTTGCTGGAGGATGACGATAGGTTAGATGAATTATGTCTCTGGGTGAAGGAAGGAGTGGAAAAGGTTCAAAATATGGTAGACTTCTGGAATGTAGATATCCTTGACGACAATGTGAGGGGAACAGATGTAGGAATCCTTCCCTTTCAGAATATCTGTCAGTTGGATAAAATCCAAGGTCTAGAGCCCTTTCTGCGGCAGGTTTCCTTTGCAGTGGTATTGGAGGCGGCAGACTTGCTGGCGGGCGGCCAGGAGGCGGTCGCCCATTTGGCAGATAAGATTGGTTTACATATGTCCGGATGCACTTGGCTTTTGTGTGATAGGAATGCCGAAAACATGCTGGATCTCTATTCGCATTTGCTAAACGCAGAATTCGTATACGCCAGCGCCACACCTCTGAACGCGGCGAATATGGTCACTGTTCACTGGAAGCTGGAAACAGAACCTTTGCGCCCTTGGCTTCCGGCAGAGAGATATCTTAGTATCGGTGCAGGCATTGCAGAAGTGGCTGGCAGGAATCGGCAGGAACGCTTACTTGGTATGGTGAAAAGATGATGCCGGTTCGGGATTGGCATTGGATTATGGGCCAATATTACCAACTATACAGTTCACGGACCAGACAGATGCCTCAGCAGATACTGCTGGACAAACTTATCCAATGTGAAATTTCAGGGATTTCTTGCAAACGGGAGGAAGAGAAGTTCATAATAGTGGAAGATGCTTCCTTTAACCTTTATGAGACACAACGGCAGTATGCCACCAGGGGAGAGGAAAAGCTAATGCTTCATATCCTCTCGCCGAATTATATGTTGCGGGATTTTATGGAAGATAGAAGAGATGCCATGGAAGCGGATGCGAAATATATCGCCCAGTTTGTGCCAGACTATATAAATTCCATGTGTAACGTATATTTACGGCTCATACGCCGTATGCTGGAGCGACCAGTACCAGAAAGCGAGGTGGATAACCTGCTCCAAAGGGGCGGACAGTCCATGCAGGGGAAATCGTGTATGGAAAAAATACGCGAGGCAGTTAAGGTTGTTTCGTTGGAAAAAGACATAGAGATTGCAATAACATATCAGGAGGTTTTCTCGGAAAAAAGCCATCTCATGCAGCAGGAGACCTGCTATCAGCTGGTAGGGGAAAAGTTCAAGGGGGAATTTTTCCGGTATTTCCAACAGGCCAACTACATAGATGAACACGGGAACAGACGTCATATCGGGCAGCTGTTTTTAGCAGGGCATTTAGAGCAGAAGTATCTTCCAGGGCAGTTTGTGGTGTTGGATGGGAAATACTATGAGGTGCAGGGCTTCCATACGAACGAATATGAAAAGGCCTTGGAGGTCAGGCGCACCTCTGAACATATCTTCCGGCGCCGTTACTATAGGCAACTGCGGAGGTATGCGTTCAAATGGCAGAAAGAGCAGGAGCAGGGATGGGAGATTGACTTCGGTTTCCTTCGGCTCAGGCGCCGCACTGCAAATATTTGCGCACATAACTGGGTTATATGGAGATGAACAGCTGGAACGATATCATACACGGGAAGTATGTCCCATACACGGGCGGTAAACCACGTGAATACCGTGGAAAGCAAGTGCTGGAGATCTGTTTCTCGCGCCAATTTAGAGGCTCCTCCGATGAAGAAATAGGGCAGGCGACTTCCATGGCATCCTGCATATGGCTGGCAGCGCTATTGGGAGAGTGTTTTTGCACTTTTTTTCCACAGTATTATCATCTTCTGGCTGTAGCAGTACCTAGACAAAAGTATCAGTGTCAAATGAATCAATATGGTATGCCCCCGAAAATACTCTATACCCTGCTGGCTGATGTGGTAGAGGACGCAGATGCAGATGATGATTGTTTTTATATAATTGAGGACAGCAGGGAAGATATGGGCCTGCTGAGTTGTATAGAACACAACTTTGGTAGAATGGTTAAAATTATTCATGACTATATGAAATGGAGTATGGAGCATGACAACGGGTACATCAAATTCAATGGCGCAGAGTTTTAGTTGGCTGGATGATTTTTTGGAAATCTGTGAAGGGGTCTATGCAGATAAGGCGAACGACGAGGAAGATGCAGACACCATATTGGAAGGGCCTACTTGCATATATTGTGGAGCGGTACTTGATGAACAGATACTTATAACTGAAGGAGGGAGACAGGCAAAACATACATGCTTTGCCTGCCAGGATAAGCAAGTGACAAATGCTCATAGATGCCAAGGACTAGTCCGGGAAACAATGCAGAATGTGGAAAGTTTGTTTTCTGTTTCTATGGACATAGAATGGGATGTGAGAATAAAAAGGAATCATAAAAAAGGGCGCCAGGCAACGGAGGCAATGCCATGGGAATGTTTTGTCAAGATAAAAAGGGTGAAAAAATGTCTGTGCCGGCTAGAGGTAAAGACAAATGTCCCTGACGGAATGGTTGTAGCGTCAGTGGTATATTTTTTATGCGTTCAGTACTTGACAGCAGACAGCAATGATTCGGATCTGAATTTATTGCAAGGGCTTGCGGAATGGTTTGTAGTCAATTATCTGCGTATTTTTGATATGGAGGGTTTTGCCTCCTATTATGAACAGCTATGGAGTAATAGAAAAGAACCAGAAAACAAGAACGCCGAAGAAAACAGGATGGAGGGATCACAGAATGAACATGCTTTGTCGCAGTACGACTTTTGGGTACAGAGAATAGGAAAGCCGACAGCAAGGAATACGGTCACTATAAATGCAGCCAAACCGCATATTCCAAAGCAACAGGACAGTAAGATCAGGTAAGCATAAATCAGAGAGGGGGATGGAGAAGATGGCGAGGTATAAGAGATGAAGAAGACATAAGAGATGAGAAAGGCGTAAGAGATGAGAAAGGCACAAGAGCATAGTAGAGATACATTGGATTAAGAAAAACGAATTTTAAGGTGTCACAGGGATTAATTATTCGGATACTTCAAATTTGAGAAAAATTAAGATAAAATAGATCCATAATTGTAGATTGACTTGTGATAGACTGGACAGGAGCAGCAAGGTGCTTTTATTAAAAATGCAGATGAGATATACTGTTTTATGTCCTGTTAAACGGTGACAAGGCTCTATATACTGTCGAAAGATCCAGTCTCTCGTCTCTTTGGAGAAGAGCACAAACATACTAGCAGGAAGTCGGGCCATGATATCTTGGCTACCGGTTCTATAGCCGGCCCGGTGCTGGTGTTCGGCGTTACGGCCAGCGTGGTGTTTGGCGTTATCCTGTTCCTTTTGGGGATGTGGATGTGAAAAGTTATGGCGAAAGGCATATAGTTAACGCAGTTCAAAAGAGGCAGAATACCTCTTTTGAACCAGACGGCTCAACCGCCTGGCTTGAAAATCGGGTTGTACCGATTTTTAAGTGCGTTTACTATAAAAAGGCGCAGGCAAATTGCCTGCGCTTATTTTTTATGCCTTTCCCAAAAGCCCTGCAGTCTGTGCCAGGTGTATATCCAGTTGCAGGAAAGGCTTGCCTCCCGGAAGGACATGCCTGTGAGGAGATAGCACAAAAAAGGGATGGTGGCGGCGGTTTTCAGCACCAGCCAGCAGGCGGCAAGGTTCAGTGCCGTCATGCAGAGGGCTTCCAGAAGAGTTGCCGGGTAGTGGTTGAAAAGGGCGATAAGAAGGTTATGCATCAGATAAATGGGCAGGCCCAGGGCCACCAGCGCCCGTCCCTCCCCGCGGGGAGAAAGCTTCCTCTTTACATTCTGCTTGAAGAACAGGAAAAGGCAGGCTGCCAGCGCCACCTCAAAGCCTGCGGACTGGTTCATAAAGGGGCCTGTGAGGAAACCGTTTTGCAGGGTGAGCACATGGGTGCCCCCGGCAATCAGCGCCCAAAGGCCCAGGATGAGGGGCACAAGGACGCGGTTGGGAACGCGGCGCTCCAGGCGGCCCAGATAATACCCCAGCAGGAAGGTACACAGGTGCCCGTCGAAAATCCGCAGCCGGCTTATCAGCTCCAAGGCCGCGAATTTTTCCAGTTCGTCCGGCAGCAGGGCTGTAAGCATAGCCTGAAGGGTTACCAGGCCGATGAGGGCCAGCACATAGCAGTGGCCCTGGCGGCTAAGCCCCTGGAGGGCGCTGTACAGCAGGGGGGAGAGGACGTACAGGGCTATCATCAGGTACATATACCAGAAATGCACGGCAATGGGAGAGGGTAGCGCTTCAGCCAGCTTGGAGAGGAAGGCTTGGAGCGTCAGGGCGCCGTTACCGATGCAGATCCGCAGGGCTGCCAGCATAGTCCACGCAGCAAGGGGCACCACAAGCCGGGGCAGCCGCTTTTTCAGCAGAAGCCCCAAATCCATAGTTTTTTCATTGGAGCACAGGAGATAGCCGGACATCATCAAAAACAGGGGCACAGAGGTGAAAGCAAAGGCTGTGCAGAGATTCAGCAGTTCCCACTGGAGGTCCACCTCCTCTTGCAGCAGCAGGGCAGAGGTGTGCATGAAGATGACGCCGCACATGGCAAGCAGGCGGAGAAAATCAAAATAATCAATATGCGCCCTGGCTTTTTCCGGCAATCCCAATCCCCTCCTATACGTGTTTCCCTCCAGTATACCGGATTTCCCGGGGAATTGCAACAGAAAGAAGCGCGGGGGCGGCATCCTTGGAGACCGGACGGGCTTTTGCGAAAATATCCCTTGACAAAAGGCTTTAAAGAGCGTATAATCTCAAGAGGAAAACAAAGAGGCAGGGCGTGATGGCTTTTGCCCACCGGTGCGGTTTTGTCCGCCACAGGTCAATAGGCGCAGGAAGGGTTCGGGCTGTTCAGGTCTGGGTCCGGATTTTGCGGGATTGATTTGCGGGCGGATGGATTTCTGCCCGTTTTTTGCGCCCTGGTTTTTTGAGAGGTACTTTGAGGATTAACGTGATGGAGGTGCTACCAATTAGCAACAAGGAACTGCAGATCAATGAACAAATCCGCGACAGGGAGATCCGCCTGGTGGATTCCGACGGCTCCCAGTTAGGGGTTATGCCCCTGCAGAAGGCCAGGGAACTGGCGGAGCAGCGCAACCTGGATCTGGTGAAGATTGCCCCCCAGGCTACGCCCCCGGTGTGCAAAATCATCGACTACGGCAAATTCCGTTTCGAACAGTCGAAGCGGGAAAAGGAGCAGCGGAAAAACCAGCGCACTGTGGAGATTAAAGAGGTGCGCCTTTCCCTGAATATTGACACCCATGACTTTGAAACCAAGCGGAACCATGCGGTACGCTTCATTGGCGAGGGCAATAAGGTGAAGGCCTCCATCCGCTTCAGAGGCCGGGAAATGGGCCATCCGGAGCTGGGACAGGAGATTATGCGCCGGTTTGCCGAGAGCATGGCGGATGTGGCAAACGTGGAAAAGCCTGCCAAGCTGGAGGGCAGAACCATGCTGATGTTCCTTGCCCCCAAGCCCGTTAAATAATTTTCCCACATTATCTGTTTTTTAGAAGAATCGAATCAAGGAGGACTGCAAAATGCCGAAGCTGAAAACCCATAGCGGCGCGAAAAAGCGCTTCAAGCTTTCCAAAAACGGGAAGGTGATCCGCGGACACGCCTTCACTAGCCACCTTTTCAACGGCCATGGGAAAACCCCCAAGGTCAAGCGCCACGCCAGGGGCACCACGGTTACCGACAAGACCAACGTAGCCGCTGTCAAGCGGATGCTGCCCTATAAATAAGGCGCAGGAACAGGAAATTACGCAACGAGATACTCTGAAAGGAATGAATGATAAATGGCTAGAGTTAAGGGCGCGATGATGACGCGCAAAAGAAGGAAGAAGGTTCTGAAGCTGGCGAAGGGCTATTGGGGTTCCAAGTCCCGCCACTTTAAAATGGCCAAACAGGCCGTTATGAAGTCCGGCAATTACGCATACATTGGCCGCAAGCAGCGCAAGCGTGACTTCCGCCGCCTGTGGATCACCCGCATTTCCGCTGCCTGCCACATGAACGGCATGAACTATTCCACCTTTATGAACGGCCTGAAAAAGGCTGGCGTCACCCTCAACCGCAAGATGCTTTCCGAGATTGCCATTGCCGACGCCGCCGCCTTTACCGCTTTAGTAGAGAAGGCCAAAGCCGCCCTATAAAAAGATAAAACTGCGCCTGAGGCAGCAATGCCTTAGGCGTTTCCGCTTCTTGCGAAGCGGGCAGGACAGCTTGCGCCGGAAAGGGTGACAATGTGAAAACAGGAGAGAAGAAAAGCATAGGATACCCCCTGATTACCAGCCGGAAAAACCCCCTGGTGCGTTCTGCCGCCCTGCTGGGCAGCTCTGCTGCCGCCCGCCGGGAAAGCCGGGCCTTCCTCTGCGAGGGCGCCCGGCTCTGCGAGGACGCGGCCCGCTCTGGGCTGGCGATTGCCACCTGCTTTTTTACCGCCGGGGCCTGGGAGAAATACGGCCCCTACCTTACGGAGGTGCTGGGAGCCTGCGGAGAAGCGTACCAGGTGGAGGAGCATGTGGCGGCCCTGCTTTCCGGCACCAGGAATACCCAAGGGGTTTTCTGCGTATGCCGGTGGCCAGGAACCCTGCAAGAGGACGTTATTGGCTTTGCCCCGGCCCGCTCCTGCCTGGTGCTGGAGGATTTGCAGGATCCGGGAAACCTGGGCACCATCCTGCGCACCGCCGAGGCCCTGGGCGTTGGCCCGGTGTTCCTGCTGGGGGACTGCTGCGATCCCCTGTCCCCCAAGGCCCTGCGGGCATCCATGGGGGCGGTGTTCCGGGCAGTCCTTATCCGGGAGCCTTCACCCCAGCGTTTGACGGAACTGCTGAAGGAGCATGGCTATGTCCTCCACGCCGCTGTGCCGGACAATGGAACCAGAAAAATCACGGAGGTGGATTTTGCAAAAGGCTTCCATGCGGTGTTTATTGGCAACGAGGGAAACGGCCTGCGCCTGGAAACCCGGGGCCTTTGCCATGATGAGGTGACCATCCCCATGGCAGGGAGGGCGGAGTCGCTGAATGCGGCGGCGGCAGCTACCATCCTGCTGTGGGAAATGCGGCGGGGGACAGAAAAAAAGGAGGGGTAGCAATGGACTATCGGGCGTATTGGATTTGGCTGCAGCACGCCTTTGGAGAGGGAAGCCCCCTGCCCTGGCAGCTCAGCAGGCGCTTTCATGGCGGGGCGGCGGAATTCCATGAGGGTGGGCCGCGGCTGTGGAACTCCCTTTCGTTTTTGTCGGATCAGCAGGCTGCCGCCCTTTACGACTTTACGCTGGGAGAGGCGGAAGCACGCTTGGAATATGCGGAAAAGGTGGGGTGGTTTGTACTGACGCCGGAGTGTGAGAAATATCCCGAGGCCCTCAGGAATATTTCTGACCCTCCCGCGGTACTGTATGGTAAAGGCCGCCTGCCAGAGTTTGGGAAAGGCCCCGCTGTGGCGGTTGCCGGGGCCAGGAAAGCCCTGCAGGAATCGGTTGCGGCTGCCAGGAAGATAGGATATCAGTTGGCCGCCGGAGGCGCCCTGGTGGTAAGCGGCGGCGCGGTGGGCATTGATTCCGCTTCCCTGGCTGGGGCTATGAGCGCCTCGGGCCGGGTGATAAGCGTGTTGCCTGTGGACTTGAACAGCCCTTATCTGGCGAAAAACGCTTCCCTGCGCCAGGAGATACCAAAGCGAGGCGGCGCCCTTTTAAGCGAATATTTTACCCAGCGGAACCCTGCCATGGGCGGCTTCCAGACGCGCAACCGGCTGATAACCGGGCTGTGCGACGGGGTGGTGCTTATCCAGGCCGCCATGAAAAGCGGCACCATTATATATGCCAGGCATGCCGCCGACCAGAACCGGGACGTGTTTGTATACCCAGGCCCTGCCGGGGCAGCGGAGTATGCCGGAAGCCAGGCCCTTCTGCGGGACGGCGCAAAGGCTGTCTCCTGCGGGGAGGATGTGCTGGAGGACTATGCCCTGCGCTTTCCCCTTCCCAGGAAAGAGCCAGCGTGCCTGCCTGATGAATATGAGGGCATTTTTGACGACATCTGCCTGCCGGAGAGGGAAGCCGTCCTGGCAGATTCCGCAGGCGGGGCTGTTTCTTTTGGGCCGGGATTGTCCCCGGAGGAAGAGAAGGTTATGTCTGCCCTGCAGGGGCATCTTCTCACAGCCGCCCAGCTTGGGGCAGACACTGGCATTCCTGCTGGGCGGCTTTTGGGCCTTTTGACGGAAATGGAGCTGGAAGGCCTGGTGGAGTCTGTCTCCGGGAAGCGCTACCGGCGGCTTAGGCGGTAAGCGGCTTTCAAGCTTTGCCGGGGCGGAGGGGCCAGGAGATATATTTCTTATAAAGAATTATAATGAGATGGAAATATTGTAATATGATATGGTTTGCAGGGAGGGCCTGCAAGAAAGGAAGATGGAAACATGTCGAAGCTGGTGATTGTGGAGTCGCCTTCCAAGGCGAAAACCATACAGAAATATTTGGGGCCGGACTATGAGGTGATTGCCTCCATGGGCCATGTGCGGGATTTGCCCAAGGCAAGGCTCAGCGTGGACGTGAAGGATAGCTTCAAGCCCAAGTATAGCATTATCAAGGGTAAAGAAAAGCTGGTGAAAGAGCTGAAGGAAGCGGCTGCCAAGTGTGACGGCGTGCTGCTGGCAACTGACCCTGACCGGGAGGGGGAGGCCATCTCCTGGCACCTGGCCTATATCCTGGACTTGGAGGAGGATGCCCGGGACAGGGTGACCTTTAACGAGATTACAAAAACCGGCGTGGCAGAGGGCATGGCCCATCCCCGGGCCATTGACCTGGACTTGGTGAACGCCCAACAGGCCAGGCGCATTTTAGACCGCCTGGTGGGCTACACCCTAAGCCCCTTCCTGGCAAAGACCATCCGGCCCAGGCTTTCGGCAGGGCGGGTGCAGTCGGTGGCGGTGCGGATGATTGTGGACCGGGAAGAGGAGATAAAAGCCTTTGTGCCGGAGGAATACTGGAGCATTGACGCAAAGCTCACCGCCCCGCCCAGCAAGGCTGTGTTTGCCGCCGCCTTTTACGGGGACGAAAACGGGGAAATTAAAATCGGCTCCCAGGAGGAGTCGGATAAGCTGTTCGCAGAGCTGGAGAAGGAGGATTTCGTGGTAGGCCCGGTGAAGAAGGGCAAGCGGAACCGCCAGCCCGCGCCTCCCTTTATCACCTCCACCTTACAGCAGGAGGCTTCCCGGAAGCTGGGCTTCCAGGCCCGGCGCACCATGAAGGCCGCCCAGGAGCTGTATGAAGGCGTGGACGTGGAAGGCCTGGGCACCATGGGCCTTATCACCTATATGCGTACCGACTCCCTGCGCATTTCCGAGGACGCCATCCGGGAGGCGGGGGAGTATATTGAAGGGCGCTGGGGCAAAAAGTATCTGCCTGCAAAGCCCCGGCACTTTAAGTCCCGGGCGAACGCCCAGGACGGCCATGAGGCCATCCGGCCTTCCACCATCTCCCTGACCCCGGAGCAGGCCAAGTCCTCCCTGACCTCTGACCAGTATAAGCTGTATAAGCTTATCTGGGAGCGGTTTATTGCCTGCCAGATGGCAAACTGTGTGCTGAACACCAGCCAGGCCACCATCCTGGCGGGAAAATATATTTTCAAGGCCTCGGGCTTTAACGTCCACTTTGACGGCTTCACCGCCTTATATGAGGAGAGCAAAGACGAGGAAGAAAAGGCAGGGAAGGATCTGCCTCCCTTAGAGGAAGGGCAGAAGCTGAAAATTAAAGATTTAAAGGGGAACCAGCACTTCACCCAGCCGCCCCCCCGGTATACGGAAGCTTCCCTGATTAAAACCCTGGAGGAAAACGGCATTGGCAGGCCCTCCACCTATGCGGCCACCATTTCCACCATCACCACCCGGGAGTATGTGGCCCGGGAGGGTAAGGCCTTCAAGCCTACAGAGCTGGGAGAGGTTATCACCAAACTGATGAAGGATCGCTTCCCGAAAATCGTCAACGTGCGCTTTACCGCCCAGGTGGAGGATGAGCTGGACGCGGTGCAGCGGGGGGACGAAGCCTGGGTGCAGACCCTGCAGCGGTTTTACGATGACTTTGATAAAACCGTCCAAAAGGCCAAGAAGGAAATGGACGGGGTGAAAATCAAGCTGAAAGAGGACGAGACCGGGGAAGTCTGCGAAAAATGCGGCAAGCCCATGGTGATAAAATACGGGCGGTACGGGCGGTTTATGGCCTGCTCCGGATATCCCGAGTGCAAGAACGTGAAGAAAATCGTCAATGAGACAGGCGCTGCCTGCCCCAAGTGCGGCGGGAAGATTATAGAGCGCAAGTCTAAAAAAGGCCGGGTGTTCTATGGATGCAGCGAGTATCCCAAGTGCGACTTTGTTTCCTGGGATCCGCCTTCCAAAGAAAACTGCCCGGTGTGCGGCAAGGTGCTGCTGCAGAAAAAAACAAAGGATAAGCGGCTGTATTGCGTTACAGAGGGCTGTACCTTTGAGGGCAAGCTGCCTGCGGAAGAATAAAGGCTTTGCGTATGCAGCCCTGTCCCTGGCTTGCAGATGGGTTTTAGGAGTTGTACCAATAGGAGTGGTGCAAAGATTTCCGAGAAAATTTTGTGGGTTTCAAGGCGGAAACCGCAAGATATGCTGTCGCATGTCGAGGATTTCCAACACAGAAACCTGCAAAATTTGCCGGAAAGATTTGTGCTGTGGCCTATTGGTACGGCTTCTTAGGGTCACCCCCTTTTTCAAAAGGGGGTGTGGGGTTCTTAGGGTCAAAGCCCCTAAGCCGCCGGAGGCAGGAGGCATGAGACAGTCCGGGAAGGAGGCGCGCATGGAAGAAATCAAGGTGCTGGGGGCGGGCCTGGCAGGCTGCGAGGCCGCCTGGCAGATAGCCCAGCGGGGCGGGAAGGTTGTCCTGTATGAGATGAAGCCGGAGAAGTTTTCCCCGGCCCACCAAAGCCCGGGGTTTGCAGAGCTTATCTGCTCCAACTCCTTAAAGGCCGCAAGGCTGGACAGCGCCGCAGGGCTTCTGAAGGAGGAAATGCGGCGGCTGGGTTCTCTGCTGGTGGACTGCGCGGAAAAGTGCCGGGTGCCTGCCGGAGGGGCTTTGGCTGTGGACAGGGGGATGTTTTCCCGGCTGGCTACAGAAGCCATAGAAGGGCATCCCAACATTACAGTGCGGAGGGAAGAAGTGCCTGTCATACCGGAAGGGCCTGTGGTGACAGCAACCGGGCCTTTAACCTCCGGCGCCCTTGCAGGGGAGATTGAAAAGCTGTGCGGCGGCGCCCTCAGCTTTTTTGACGCTGCCGCGCCTATTGTGACAGCGGAAAGCCTTGACATGGGCAAGTGCTTTGCAGCCTCCCGGTATGACAAAGGGGAGGGGGATTACCTTAACTGCCCCATGAACAAAGAGGAATATGAGCGCTTTGTGGAGGCTTTGCTGGGGGCAGAGCGCGCCCCGGTACACAGCTTTGACGCGAGGGATCCCAAGGTGTATGAGGGTTGTATGCCTGTGGAGGTGCTGGCAGGCCGGGGCCGGGACGCTTTGCGCTTTGGCCCCATGAAGCCGGTGGGCCTGCGGGATCCCCGCACCGGGCACAGGCCCTGGGCAGTGGTGCAGCTCCGCACAGAAAACCGGGAGAACAGCCTGTACAACCTGGTGGGCTTCCAGACCAATTTGAAATTTGGAGAGCAGAAGCGGGTTTTTGGCATGATTCCCGGCCTGGAGCAGGCGGAATTTGTCCGCTTCGGGGTAATGCACCGCAACACCTTCCTCCATTCCCCCGGGCTTTTGGCGGCGGATTTTTCCATGCTGGAAAGGCCGGAACTGTTTTTTGCCGGGCAGATAACCGGGGTGGAAGGGTATATGGAGTCTGCCGCGTCGGGAATTCTGGCGGGGATAAACATCCTGCGGCGGCTACGGGGACAGGAAACCCTGGTGCTGCCGGAAACCACCATGATGGGGGCCTTGAGCCGGTATATTTCCGGATATGAGGGGAAAGACTTCCAGCCCATGGGGGCAAATTTCGGGGTGCTGCCGCCCCTTTCGGAAAAAATCCGGGACAAGCGCCAGCGGTATATGGCCCTGGCAGAACGGGCGCTGGCTTCTGTGGATTGGGAAAGCGCCAGGGTTTAGGGCTTGTTTGAAAATAGAGGAAGTGCCGGAATTTTTGTTCCAAAGGGAGCGGTTTCAAGGCGAAGAACCGCAAACGCATACATGCGTTTAGAAAGGCTGAACATTCCGTTTATGGAATGTTTTCGCCTTTCGAGGATTTCCAACACAGAGAAACGCCCGTTTGGGGCAAAAAGACGGTGTTTATGATTTTTCAAACAACCCCTAATGGAAAGCAGGGCGGAATTTTATTGTTTTTCAGGGCAAAGGAGGCTGGGTCATGAAAATTATTGTAGACGGATTCGGCGGGGACAACGCCCCCGGGGAGATCCTGCTGGGCTGTGCGCAGGCCATGGAAGAGCTGGGAGTAGACATCCTGCTTGCCGGGGACAAGGACAGGCTGGAGGCCGCAGGGAAAGAGCTGGGCATAGGGGACAAGCTTGCCAAAATGGAAATCCTGCCTGCCGGGCAGGTGCTTTCTATGGAGGATGAGCCTACCAGCGTGATAAAGGATAAGGCCGACAGCTCCATGGCTGTGGGCCTGCGGGCCTTGGCAGAGGGCAGGGGGGACGCTTTTGCCAGCGCTGGGAACAGCGGCGCCCTGGTGGTGGGAGCCACCACCCTGGTGAAGCGGATACATGGTGTAAAGCGGGTTACCTTTGCACCCATTCTGCCCAAGGCCGGAGGCTTCTTTATGCTCACCGATGGCGGCGCCAACGTGGACTGCCGCCCGGAAATGCTGGTGCAGTTTGGGCTGATGGGTTCTGTCTACATGGAAAAGGTGATGGGGATACGCAACCCCCGGGTGGGGCTGTGCAATGTAGGCGGTGAGGCCCACAAGGGAGATGATCTGCGCAAGCAGGCCCACGCGCTTTTTCAGGAGTGTAAAGGCATTAACTTTACTGGAAACGTGGAAGGCCGGGAGCTGCCTTATGACGGCTGCGACGTGGCAGTTACAGACGGCTTTACAGGCAACATGATGCTGAAGCTTTATGAGGGCGTGGCCCTGGCCCTGATGGATCAGATTAAAGGGGTGCTGACCAGCGGCCTGAAGAACAAGCTGGCGGCGGCAATGGTGTATAGTGACATGAAAAAGCTGAAAAAGCACATGGATTATAACGAATATGGCGGTGCGCCTATTATGGGGGCGAAAAAGCCTGTGTTTAAAATCCATGGCAGCGCCAAGGCCGCCACAGTGAAAAACGCTTTGCGGCTGACCCGGGACTACACCCGGTCTGGCATCATTGCGGACATTGCCGAAGCGGTTGGGAAGAAGCAGGAATAATGTAAAGCACTTTAGCTTTACTGATTTTGAGAAAGGGACGTGGCTCCATGAGATCTCTGGAAGAATACGAAAAGCTGATTGGGTACAGGTTCCGGGACAGGAAGCTGCTGGAAACCGCCCTGACCCACTCCTCCTATGCCAACGAGCACAAGTGCAAAAGCTATGAGCGGCTGGAATTTTTGGGGGATTCAGTGCTGGGCTTTGTGACGGCGGAATACCTTTATGGCCATTTTCCCAGCCTGCCTGAGGGCCAGCTCACCAAAAACCGGGCGGCGCTGGTGTGCGAGCGCTCCCTGTGCGGGTTCTCCCGGGCGCTGGAGGCGGGAAGCTTTTTGCGGCTGAGCCATGGAGAGCGCCACTCTGGCGGACAGGACAGGCCCAGCATTCTGGCAGACGTGTTCGAGTCCACCATTGCCGCCATCTATCTGGATAGCGGCGACCTGGAGCGGGCCAAGTCTTTCATTTTGCGGTTCATCATTCCTGCCGCCAAGGCCCAGAACACAAAGCCCTTTAAGGATTACAAGACCACCTTGCAGGAGATTATCCAGCAAAATCCAGAGGAAAAGCTGGAATACCGGGTGACCGGGGAAAGCGGGCCAGATCATGACAAGCATTTTACGGTGGAGGTGCGCCTGAACAGCAACGTAATCGGCAAGGGGGGCGGGCGCAGCAAGAAGGAAGCAGAGCAGCAGGCTGCCCGGGAAGCATTGGAGCTGATGGGCTATTGAGCAGGGGAAAGCACTTTAATGTGGCGATTTTCGTGCCCCATGTGGGGTGCCCCCGCCAGTGCAGCTTTTGCAACCAGCATACCATTACAGGGGATGCAGGCCAGCCTGCGCCGGAAGATGTAAAGGAAGCTGCCTATACAGCATTTCGCTCTTTGGGAGACAGGGTTAGGCAGGCAGAAATCGCCTTCTTTGGGGGCAGCTTTACGGCCATTGACAGGCGGTATATGGCAAGTCTTTTACAGGCGGCCCAGGAGTGCGTGAAGCTATATGGCTTTACAGGAATTCGCGTCTCCACCCGACCTGACGCTGTGGAAATGCCGGTGCTCCGCCTTTTGCAGGCATATGGAGTGACGGCTGTGGAACTGGGCGCCCAGTCGATGGATGACAGGGTGCTGGCCCTGAACAGCCGGGGCCACACTGCCGCCCAGACAGTGGAAGGAGCCAAGTGTGTAAAGGAAATAGGCTTTTCACTCGGCCTGCAAATGATGACAGGCCTTTACGGCGATACAGACCAAACGGCTTTGGAAACAGCCGACAAGCTAATTGCTTTACAGCCAGACACCATCCGGATTTACCCTACCGTCGTGCTGCCCGGCACAGGGCTGGAGGATTTGTACAGGCAGGGCGCCTACAGGCCCCAAACCCTGGAGGAGGCTGTGGCCCTCTGTGCCCGGCTGCTGTCAAGATTTGAGGAGGCAGGGGTGCGGGTTATCCGCATGGGGCTGCATGCAGAGCAGGAGGTGGAGGCCCAGGCCATAGCCGGGCCGTACCACCCGGCCTTCCGGCAGCTAGTGGAAAGCCGGATCTTTTTGCAGCGGGTGGAGCGGGAACTGTCAAAGAGGGGGCCGGGGGCTTATGAAGTATCTGTAAAGCCTAATTACTTGTCAACTGCACAGGGCCAGCGGAAGGAAAACCTGGACAGGCTTTTGCAGGCAGGCTTCCGGGTGCGGCTCCTCCAGGACGAAGGCGTGCCGGAAAAAGGTTTTGTGATAAAACAGGAGCCGGAATTTGTGAAAAAGGATGGAAACGATGATTTTAAAGTCTTTGGAATTGCAGGGGTTCAAGACATTCCCCGACAAGACCACGCTGCAGTTTGAGCCGGGCATCACTTCCGTGGTGGGGCCGAACGGCAGCGGCAAGAGCAATATCAGCGATGCCATGCGGTGGGTACTGGGGGAGCAGTCTGTGCGCACCCTGCGCTGCTCCAAAATGGAGGACGTGATTTTTGGCGGCACGCCACAGCGCCGCGCCCAGGGCTTTGCGGAAGTCACCCTGACCATTGACAACAGCGACCGGGGCCTGCCCTTTGACAACGACACCGTAGCCATCACCCGGCGGTATTACCGCAGCGGGGAAAGCGAATACTTATTAAATAAGAACACTGTGCGCCTGAAAGATGTTAACGAGCTTTTAATGGACACGGGCCTGGGCCGGGACGGCTATTCCATTATCGGCCAGGGCAAAATTGACAGCATTGTGGCGGCCCGTTCTGAGGACAGACGGGAGATTTTCGAGGAGGCCGCCGGCATTTCCCGTTACCGCTACCGCAAGGAGGAATCGGAGCGGCGGCTGCAAAAGGCAGAGGACAACCTGGTGCGCCTGCGGGATATCCTTGCAGAGCTGGAGAGCCGGGTGGAGCCGCTGCGCATCCAGGCGGAAAAGGCGGAACAGTTTATCGCCTTTGACGGAGAGAAAAAGGGGCTGGAAATCGGCATCTGGCTGGAAACCCTGGAGCGATCCGCCAAAGCCCTGCGGGAGCAGGAAGGCCGCATGGGCGAAGCCCGGGCCCAGCACCAGGAGCTGGAGGAAACGCTGGAAGCCCTGAGCGCCCGGGGGGAGGAAAACCTCCGGGAGACAAACCACTGCACCGGGCAGATGGATCAGCTTCGGGGAGAGGCCGGGGGACTGGAGGAGCAGGCTGTGCGGGCCGAAGGGGAAATTGGCCTTTTGGAAAATGACATTGCCCACAACAGCCAGGACATGGAACGGCTGGAGGGGGAGATTCTGGAGACACAGCGCTCGTCAGAGGAAACCGGGCGGGAAATAGTGGAAAAGCAGCGGGAGGCCGGGGAAAAGGAGCGGCAGATCCAGGAAAGCCATGACAAGCTGTTGTCCTTTACAGAGCGCCTGGAAAAGCTGCGCCAGGGGGCGGACGAGGCCACCCGGAAGCTGGAACAGGCGGCGGTGGAGCTGGCCCAGGTGAACGCAGGCCTTTCCGAGGAGCGGATACGCCTAAGCTCCGCCCAGTCCTCCATGGCGGAAATCCGGCTGCGCCAGGGCGCTGTGGAGGACAGCGTGGGGCAGGCAAAAGAGCGGGAGCAGGCTGTGAAGGCTGAAAAGGAAGAACTGAACCAGATGCTGGAGGACACCCAAAAAAGCCTTGCCGCCCAGGAAAACAGCGTAAAGGGCTATGAAATGCGGCTGGAGTCCCGGCAAAAGCGCCTGCAGGCCGCAAGGGAGGAAATGGACAGGCTGACCCTGGACGCAAACGAACAGTTGCGCCGGGCGCGGCTTTTAGAGGATTTGGAGCGAAACCTGGAGGGCTTTGCCCAAAGCGTGAAAGCTGTGATGAAGGAAGCGGGCCGGGGGCTGCTTTCCGGGATATGCGGCCCGGTGACAAAGCTTTTAAACGTGCCCCGGGAATATGCCGTAGCCCTGGAAACCGCCCTGGGCGGCGCCATGCAGAACATTGTGGTGGAGACGGAAGGAGATGCAAAGCGTGCCATTTCCTTTTTAAAGCAGCGGGATTTGGGCCGGGCTACCTTCCTGCCTTTAACCACCATCAAAGGCAGGGTGGCGGACACAAGGGAAATGGAGCACATGCCAGGCTTTGTAGGGGTGGCCTCCCGGCTGTGCCGGTGCGAGGAGAGGTTTTCTGGCGTGCGGGATTCCCTTTTAGGCCGGGTGGCTGTGGCGGAGGATTTGGACAGCGCCGTGGCCATTGCCAAGGCCACAGGCTACCGCTTCCGGGTGGTGAGCCTGGACGGGCAGGTGGTGAACGCCGGCGGCTCCCTCACAGGAGGATCCCGGGGGAAAAACTCCGGGCTTTTAAGCCGCACAGCAGAGATTGGGCGCATTAAGGAAAAGGCCGGGGTTTTGCAGCAGCAGGCCCAGGCAGCGGCCCAAGCTCATAAAGAACGCCAGCAGGAGCTTTCCGCCTGCGAAGCCCAGCTAAGCGCAGCCAGAGGGGAACAGCAGGCCCTGCAGGAGGAAAAAATCCGCATTGCCGCCGAGTGCGGCCGGGTGGAAAAAGAGCTGCTCGCCCTTGCCGCAGAGCTGGCGGGGCTGGAGCGGGAGCGGGAGGATGCCGGGGGCCGTTTGGCAGAACTGGAGAAAACAGAGCTTGCCTGCCGGGAGAACATCCAAAAGCTGGAGGAACAGGCAAAGGCCTGGGAGCAGGAAAGCCAGCGCCTTGCCGGAAGCCGGGAGGAGCAGAACGCCCGGTGCGGGGAGATTGCAGAAACCATACAAGCCCTGCGGTTAAGCGAGTTTTCTGCCCAGAAGGACAGGGAATCCCTGCTGGAGGCAGTGAGGCAGTTGCGGGCCAGGCAGGAAAATTCCGGGGAACTGGCGGAAAAGCTCCGGGGGCAGATAGCTGGGCTTTCGGAAAAAAACAAAGCACTGGGCGGGCAGATAGAGGGGCAGAAAGCCCGCATTGAGGAACTGCGCGCCAAAGCCGCCGCCCGCCGGAAGGACATGGAGGAGACAGCCCGCCGCCGCACAGAGCTGGAGCAGGAGGCTGTCCGCCTGCGCATGGAGGAGCGGGAAACCACCACCGCCCGGGAAAATGTGGGCCGGGAACTGGCCCGCCTGCAGGAACGGGCTGACAACCTCCAAAAAGAATACGACGGCATTATTTCCCGGCTGTGGGAGGAGTATGAGCTGACCCGGCGGGAGGCAGAGGAAATCGGCATTAAAATTGAAGATCTGCAGGCTGCCCAGCGCCGGCTCCAGGAGCTGAAAAACAAGATTAAGGCCCTGGGCGCTGTGAATGTGGCGGCAGTGGTGGAATATCAGGAAGTGTCGGAGCGGTATGAATTTTTAAGCGCCCAGGTGGCGGACGTGGAGAAATCGAAACAGGAGCTTTTGGATTTGATACTGGATTTAACCCAGCACATGCGCCAGCAGTTCACCGAGCGGTTTGCCCAGATAAACCAGAATTTCGGCGCCATCTTCCGGGAGCTTTTCGGCGGGGGCGCGGCAGAGCTTTCCTTCACAGACGAGACAGACGTGCTGAAAAGCGGCATTGAGATTAAGGTGCAGCCCCCCGGGAAGATTGTCAGCCATATAGAGGCCCTTTCCGGCGGGGAAAAGGCCCTGGTGGCCATTTCCATTTACTTTGCCATTATGCGCGTGAACCCCCCGCCCTTCTGCGTGCTGGATGAGATTGAAGCCGCCCTGGACGATGTGAACGTGAGCCGCTATGCCCAATACCTGCGGCGCATGAGCGGGCGCAGCCAATTTATCACCATCACCCACCGCCGGGGCACCATGGAAGGATCGGACATGCTTTACGGCGTGACCATGCAGGATCAGGGCGTCTCCAAGCTTTTAGCCCTTAAAACCGAGGAGGCCGCCGAGTTCAGCGCCTGACCTCCGGTGGGCAGGGAAACTTTTTTAAGGAAAAAGTTTCCCTGCACCCTTCCAAAACCTCTATGTTTGCCAGATTGCCGCATATGGGAGGGAAAACCTTTGGATATACGGATAAAACGAAAAAAATGGCTGATAAACATTCTGCTCTACAGCGTGGCTGTATTTTACATCCTGCTCCTCCTTTTGATTCTGTTCCGGCAGCGCCATGCTGTGCGGTCAGTTAATCTGATCCCCCTGCGGGGCATCCTCGCCTTTTTAACGGGGACAGATTTAACCACCGGAAGCACAGCCCAAGCTGTGTTTATCAAGGGGCTGGCCCTGAGCAACCTGCTGGGGAACATCGTCATTTTTGTGCCGCTGGGTGTATATGTTACATTGTTTCATAAGGACAAGGCAGTGTGGAAAAATACCCTGTGGGTCGTTTTGGCAAGCGTGGCGGCGGAGGCTGCCCAGTTTGCTTTTAAAATGGGCATAGGGGATATTGACGATGTGCTTTTAAACACCCTGGGAGGGCTGCTGGGTGTCCTGCTGTGCAGGGGCATATACCGGGTGTGCAAAAACGAGGATTTTAAGGCGCGCTGCGTGGTAGCCGTTATGGCGCCTTTGGTGGGCGTACTCAGTTTTGGGATTTTGCTCATTATGAACTATACATAACATAACAGAGGAAGGTGAAAGCATGGGATTTTTTGACAAGATACGGGACGGCCTGAAAAAGACCAGGGACAACATCAGCGGGCAGATTACCCAGATGGTGAATTCCTTCACGAAAATTGACGAGGAGCTTTTTGAGGAGCTGGAGGAGCTTCTGGTTATGGGGGACGTAGGCGTGGAAACCGCCGGCTTTCTCACCGAGCGCCTGCGGGAGAGGGTGAAGCAGAAGGGGCTTACCGATCCCGCCCTGATTCTGGGAGAGCTGCAGGAGGAAGTGGCCCAGCTTCTGATGGGGGACGACGCCCTGCACACCTCCACAAAGCCTTCGGTTATCCTGGTGATTGGCGTAAACGGCGTGGGGAAAACCACCACCATCGGCAAGCTTGCCAGCCGCCTGAAGCAGGAGGGGAAATCTGTTATCCTGGGCGCGGCGGACACCTTCCGGGCCGCTGCCATTGAACAACTGGAGGTGTGGGCGCAGCGGGCCGGCGTGCCCATCATCAAGCACGCCGAAGGGGCCGACCCTGCCGCTGTGGTGTTCGACACCATTGCCGCCGCCAAGGCCCGGGGCTGCGACGTGGTGATTTGCGACACAGCGGGGCGGCTGCACAACAAAAAAAACCTGATGGACGAGCTGTCGAAAATCCGCCGGGTCATTGACCGGGAGCTGCCTGACTGCGACAAGGAAACCCTGCTGGTGCTGGATGCCGCCACCGGGCAGAACGCGGTACACCAGGCCCGGGAGTTCCAAAGCGCGGCAGGCATTACGGGCATTGTGCTGACAAAGCTGGACGGCACCCCCAAGGGCGGCGTGGTGCTGCCCATCAAGCGGGAGCTGGGGCTTTCCGTGAAGTTTATCGGCGTGGGGGAGCAGGTGGACGACCTGCAGCCCTTTGACGCCGGGGCCTTTGCGGCAGCGCTCTTTGACACGCAGGGCCGCGCCCCTGTGCAGGTGGATTTGGCCCAGGAGGAGCCAGAGGAAATGGAGGAATGGGCAGAGGAAATGCCTGCGGCGGAAGAACCTGCCGGGGAGCCTGCGGCCCAGGAACCAGAGGAGCCAGAAGAGGAACAGGCAGCAGAAGCGACTCCCATTGTATGGGATCTGCCTCCCATGGAAGAAGGCGGGCAAGAACCGGAGCAGGAGCCGGAGGAAAAGAAAAAACGCCGGTTCTGGCCTTTCGGGCGGAACTGACTACAATAAAGGAGAGGCTGGGAATATGAAATTTGTTATCGCCACCCACAATAAAGGCAAGCTGGTAGAATTTAAGCGCCTGCTGGAGCCTATGGGCATTGAAGCTGTGACTATGGATATCACCGAGCCGGAGGAGACAGGCGCCACCTTTGAGGAAAACGCCTATATCAAGGCCCAGGCCGCCTGCAGGGAAACAGGCCTGCCCGCTGTGGCAGATGATTCCGGCCTGTGCGTGGACTATCTGGACGGCGCGCCGGGCATCTATTCGGCGCGGTTCGCAGAGCCGGGCAAGCGCCGCCTGACTGTGCTGGAAAAGCTGCAGGGCGTGCCCAAAGAGCAGCGGGGAGCGCACTTTGTCAGCGCTGTGTGCTGCGTGTTCCCAAACGGCGACCGCATAGACGCTATCGGCAAGTGTTTTGGAGAGATTGCCACAGAGTCCCGGGGGGAAAACGGCTTCGGGTACGACTCTATCTTCCTCCAGGGGGACTTGACCTTTGGAGAAATCAGCAGCGAGGAAAAGGACGAACGCAGCCATAGAGGCCACGCTTTCGCGGACTTTGAGCAGAAGCTGCGGGCCTATCTCCAGGAAAAAGAGGGGGAATAAATTTTGCTTACAAGCAAACAGCGGGCGTATCTGCGCTCTTTGGCAGTAAAGGAAGATACCATTTTAATGGTGGGCAAAGGAGGCCTGAGCGGGGAGATTGCCGCTCAGGCGGACAGCGCCCTGGAAAAGCGGGAGCTGATAAAGGGCCGGGTGCTGCCGGAGAGCTGCCCGGTGTCCTCCCGGGAAGCGGCAGAGGCCCTGGCCCGGGAAACGGGAAGCGAAGTGGTGCAGGTGATAGGCTCCAAATTCGTGCTGTACCGCAGGAAAAAGAAGGACGCGAAAATCGTCCTGCCCCGGTAGGCGCCTGTATGAGGACAGGCGTTTACGGCGGCACCTTCAATCCCATCCACTGGGGGCATGTCCGCCTGCTGGAGGAATTTATCAGGCGGCTCTCCTTAGACAGGGTGCTGCTGATCCCCACAGGCCTGCCTCCCCACAAGCAGGTGCATGCCCTGGCAAGCGCCCAGCAGCGGCTGGATATGTGCCGGCTGGCAGTGGCGCAGGTGCAGGGCGCGCCCATAGAGCTGTGTGAAATCGAGCTGTGCAGGCCAGGGAAAAGCTATACGGCAGACACCCTGGAGGAGCTGCATAGGCTTTACCCTGGGGAGGAGTTTTACCTTTTGATGGGGGAGGACATGTTCCTGACAGTGGATAGCTGGTACCGCCCGGAAACCATTATGGCCCTGGCAGTTTTGTGCTGCACCCCTCGCAGCTCCGGCGGCATGAAAAAGCTTCAAGAAAAGAAAGCGCAGCTTCAGCGGGATTTTGCCGCCCGGTGCTGCCTGGAGGACATCCCCTATTTCCCTGCCTCCTCCACCCAGGTGCGGGAGCTGGCAGCCCAGGGACAGAACCTGGAGGCCCTGGTGCCCCCGGCAGTGGCGGCGTATATCGCGGAAAACGGGCTGTACAGGGAGTGCCTGTAGGGACGCGGGAGAAAGCCTTTAGGCCGCCGGTTTTTTTAAAACCCGGCGGCCTGCGGCGGAAGCGCTGGGCGCGATGGAGCCAGAAAAAAGAAGGAGTGCAGGTTTATGACCTATGAGGAATATGAGCAGGAAGCAAAAAGGCGCCTGACAGAAAAGCGCTTTGCCCATAGCCAGTGCGTGGCGGCGTGCGGGGCGGCGCTGGCGGAGAAATACGGGGCAGACCCGGAGAAGGCGCGGCTGGCCGGGATACTCCACGATATTATGAAGGATACAGGCGAAGAAGAACAGTTGAAAATCATGGAGCAATTTGGTATAATGCTTTCACAGGCCCAGCGCCATAACCCCAAGCTGTGGCACGCCCTCAGCGGCGCGGCCTACGTGGAATACGTGCTGGGGGTGGGCGACAGGGAAGTGGTGGAGGCCATTGCCTGCCACACCGGAGGAAAGTCCGGCATGGGGCTTCTGGACAAGGTGCTCTTTGTGGCGGACTATATCTCTGCCGACCGGGATTATCCCGGGGTGGAGCATATGCGGGAGCTGGCAAAGTCCAGCCTGGAGGAAGCCATGGTGGAGGGCATTGCTTTTACCGTGGCGGAAAAGACAGGGGAAAGGCAGACGCTGGATCCCCAGTCCATCTGCGCGTATAACGAGGCGCTGTGGGCGCTGGAGGACGGGCCTGCCTAACATGCTTTCCCGCCCTTGCGGGCGCCGGAGAAAAGAGCGAAAGGGAAGTGACAATATGGAACCGTATGAACTGGCAAAGCAGGCGGCAAGGCTTTTAGACAGCAAAAAAGCCGAGCGCATTAACATGATAAAAATTGACGATATTTCCAGCCTGGCAGACTATTTCCTCCTTGCCACAGGCATCAGCAGCACCCATGTGCGCGCCCTGGCGGACGAGGTGGAAGAGTATCTGAAGGAAAAGGGCAAGGCCCCGGCCCGGGTAGAGGGCTACCGTTCCAACTCCTGGATACTGCTGGACTACTCCGAGGTGGTCATGCACATCTTCACCCAGGAGGCCCGGGACTTCTACGACCTGGACAGGCTGTGGGCCGACGGGGAGAAGGTGGACTGGCAGGGCAAGGAGGGCTGACAATGAACCAGGGAACGCCTAAAACCCAGAAACGCGGCATGGGATTTATCTCTGCCCTGACTTTGATCTTTATTGTGCTGAAACTGACCGGGTATATATCCTGGCCCTGGATGTGGGTATTAAGCCCCGTGTGGGTTTCAATTTCCCTTATTGCTGTGGCTTTCGCCGCCATCCTGGTGGTCGGGAGAATCGCCAAGGGTAAATGGTAACGGAAAGAAACGCCTAATTTTAGCCGCGAAAGGCCCCTTGGCCCTGCGGGAAAGGATGATGGAAAATGAAGTATGAGCACAAGGCCATAGAGCCTAAATGGCAGGAAAAATGGGAGGAAGCCGGGGTGTTCCACGCGGAAGGGGCGGAGAGCAAAAAGCCCAAATATTTCGCGCTGATTGAGTTCCCCTATCCCTCCGGGCAGGGGCTGCATGTGGGCCATCCCCGGCCTTACACCGCCCTGGACGTGGTGGCGAGAAAGCGCCGGATGCAGGGCTATAACGTGCTGTACCCCATCGGCTGGGACGCCTTCGGCCTGCCGGCGGAAAACTATGCCATTAAAAACCATGTCCACCCCGAGGGCATCACCCGGGACAACATCCAGCGGTTTTCCCGGCAGATACAGTCTTTAGGCATTTCCTTTGACTGGAGCCGGGAAATCAGCACCATCGACCCGGACTACTACAAGTGGACCCAGTGGATTTTCCTCCAGCTTTACAAAAAGGGACTTGCCTATAAAAAGGAAATGAACGTCAACTGGTGTACAAGCTGCAAGTGCGTTTTAGCAAACGAGGAAGTGGTGAACGGCGTGTGCGAGCGCTGCGGCAGCGAGGTGGTACACAAGGTAAAAAGCCAGTGGATGCTGAAAATCACCGAGTATGCCCAGCGGCTCATTGACGATCTGGACTTGGTGGATTATCCGGACAGGGTGAAGGCCCAGCAGAAAAACTGGATAGGCCGCTCCACCGGCGCGGAGGTGGATTTTGATACCTCTGCCGGGGACAAGCTGACTGTGTACACCACCCGGCCCGACACCCTCTATGGGGCCACGTATATGGTCATCTCCCCGGAGCACCCCTACATTGAGAAGTGGGCGGACAAGCTGTCCAATATAGCGGAGGTGCGGGAATATCAGGCCCAGGCTGCCCGGAAGTCCGACTTTGAGCGCACAGAAATGGCAAAGGACAAAACCGGCGTGAAGCTTCAGGGCGTTACCGCGGTAAACCCTGTGACAGGCGGGGAAATCCCCATCTTCATTTCCGATTACGTGCTGGTAAGCTATGGCACAGGCGCCATCATGGCGGTGCCTGCCCATGACGACCGCGACTGGGATTTCGCGAAAAAATTCGGCCTGCCCATTATCGAAGTGGTGCAGGGAGGCAATGTGCAGGAGGCCGCCTTTACCGACTGCGAGACAGGGGTTATGGTCAACTCCGGCATACTGGACGGCCTGACTGTGGAAGAAGCCAAAAAGAAAATCACGGCTTATCTGGAGGAAAAAGGCATTGGCCACGCCAAGGTGAACTTCAAGCTGCGTGACTGGGTGTTCTCCCGCCAGCGGTATTGGGGAGAGCCTATCCCCATGGTATACTGCGAGAAGTGCGGCTGGGTGCCCTTAGACGAAAGCGAGCTGCCCCTGCGCCTGCCGGAGGTGGAAAGCTATGAGCCTACAGATACAGGGGAATCCCCCCTTGCCAAAATGACGGACTGGGTAAGCACTGTCTGCCCCCACTGCGGCGGCCCTGCCCAGCGGGAGACGGATACCATGCCCCAGTGGGCTGGTTCCTCCTGGTATTTCCTGCGGTATATGGATCCCCATAACCCAGACGCCCTGGCAAGCAAAGAAGCCCTGGAGTATTGGTCGCCTGTGGACTGGTACAACGGCGGCATGGAGCACACCACCCTGCACCTGCTGTACAGCCGTTTCTGGCACAAATTCCTCTATGACATCGGCGTGGTGCCCACCCCGGAACCCTATGCCAAACGCACCAGCCATGGCATGATTTTAGGGGAGAACGGGGAAAAAATGAGCAAGTCCCGGGGGAATGTGGTGAACCCGGACGACATTGTAAACGAATACGGCGCGGACACCCTGCGGCTGTATGAGATGTTTATCGGTGACTTTGAGAAGTCTGCCCCCTGGAGCAACAACGGCATTAAGGGCTGCCGCCGCCTGGTGGAGCGGTATTGGAATTTGCAGAACATCCTCTGCGGGGAAGCAGGCATCCGCCCCGAACTGGAGGGGGCTTTCCACCGCACCATGAAGAAGGTCAGCGAGGATACGGAGGTGCTGAAGTTTAACACCGCCATTGCCGCTCTGATGGCTTTGATGAACGATATCACCGCCCAGGGAAGCATCACCAAAGAGGAGCTGCGCATTTTCACCATCCTGCTGAACCCCTTTGCCCCCCATGTCACAGAAGAGGTGTGGGAGGCGTCCTCGCTGGGGCAGGGCCTTGTGGCCCAGCAGCCTTGGCCTGCCTATGACGAGGAGAAGTGCAAAGAGGACACCATTGAGATTGTGGTGCAGATAAAGGGCAAGGTGCGCGCAAGGCTCAATGTGGCCGCGGGCATCAGCCAGGAAGAGGCGCTGGCCCTTGCCAAGGCCGAGCCGAAAATTGCGGAGGAAATCGGCGGCAAGGCCATTGTAAAGGAAATATATGTGCCCGGAAAGCTTGTGAACCTGGTGGTCAGGTAAGCTGGGCAGAAAAAAGCAGCGGCATGAAAACCGCTGCTTTTTTATATGCCAACCCCCTTATCAGCGGCCCTGCGGCGCTTTTTGCCGCATACTCGCCCTGTCCCGCGCATAGATATAGAACACCGAAAAGAGGGGTGCCCAATTGGATCCCCAAAAAGAGGTGTCCAATCATGAACGTACTTGACGAACGCGCAACCAAGTTAGGGGAATTCATTGTGGAAAACAAGGCCACCGTCCGACGGGCGGCAAAGCAGTTTGGGGTCAGCAAAAGCACGGTACATAAAGACGTATCCCAGCGCCTGCAATACATTGACCGGGGCCTTTATCGGGACGTGAAAAATGTGCTGGCAGTCAACAAGGCGCAAAGGCATATACGGGGCGGCATGGCCACGAAGAAAAAATACGAGTCGCTGAAATAATGGGGCTTGAAGGATATAGTATAGCGCAATTCAAAAAAGGCGGCCGCCTGCTTGAAAACCGGCAAGCGCTGGTTTTCAAATGCGTTTGCTATACCGAGGGCCTGAGCGGCTAAGCCCCTTTGCCGGTTTTGAAGCGTTATGGCTGCAGCCTGCCGCGAAGCCCTGCCGTCCGTATCTGGCGGCAGGGCTTTCCTTTGCTTTCTAGGGCGTGTTCACATAAGCGCTTGCAAGCGTCTTTTTGGCGGTTTTTTGCCATCTTCTTCGCCAAAAATTCTTGAGGTACGCAAGTACATCTGCGAATTTTTGACTTGATTCTGCCAAAAACCTGCTCAAAAATCCACATACGCATCTTATATGAACACGCCCTAGAAGAAATTATGAAGCCTTCCGGCACTCCGGCGATTGACGGAAGCGGGAACTTTACGGTATAATAACCGTAAAGCGGTAATTGCCCCGCCCGGTTCTTCCCTCCGGTCAGACGGGCGATGGGCAGATACCAACGCGCTTACGGCAGCAGAACTAGCAGCCAAAGAGGCCCGACGGGGCCGGGAGAGGAGCAAGTCTATATGGAAAAGGAATTTGACGTACAGGCACAGCAGTTGCGGCTTTTGAACCTGCGGGTGTGGAAGGACGGGGGCCTGGTGCTCTCAAAGGACTATGACAGCGAAATGCGGCGCAACCAGTATTCCGCCAGCAAAAGCTTTACCAGCGCGGCGGTAGGCATTGCGGCAGGGGAGGGACTTTTGTCCCTGGACGAGAGGCTTGTGGACGTTTTCCCCCGGGATATCCCGGCAAAGCCCTGCGAAAACCTGGAGAAAGCCAGGGTGCGGGACCTGCTCACCATGGGGCTGGGCCAGGGGCAGGGGTATCTTATGGGAGAGCAGCGGCCCTTCCTCCAGGAGGAGGACTGGGTGAAATATGCCCTCTCCCTGCCTTTTGAGTACGCGCCGGGGGAAAAATTTGTCTATAATAATGTAGGGCCTTATTTAGCCGGCGTACTGGTGCAGCGCCGGGCCGGGTGCGATCTGGTAAGCTACCTGACCCCCCGGCTCTTTGCCCCCATGGGCATCCAGCGGCCCACCTGGGAGACGGATCCCCAGGGCTTCACCTTTGGGGCGGGCGGGCTGTTCCTGTGCGTCAGCGAGCTTTTGAAATTCGGGCGGCTTCTGCTGCAAAAGGGCCAGTGGGAAGGCAGGCAGCTTGTCCCGGCGGATTACCTGGAGCAGGCTGCGGGGAAACAGATGGAAAACGGCGGGGAGGGATACGGCTACCTGTTCTGGCGGGGCGAGCGGAACTCCTACCGGGCAGACGGCAAGTATGGCCAGTATGCCCTTGTGTTCCCGGAGGAAAACGCCGTTATCTGCACCAACGCAGAGCTGTTGGATCAGAGGAAGCTTCTTAGCTTCCTTATGGAAAACCAGCCGGCCCTGCTGGCAGGGAAGCTGTGATTCTCAGCGCCAGCCGCCGGACGGATATCCCGGCGCTGTACGGGCCATGGCTTTTAAACCGCCTGGGAGCTGGGGAGGTGCTGATACCCGACCCCTACCGGGCAGGGGCAGGCACCCGGCTGCTGTTTTCGCCGGAAACGGTGGACTGCCTGGTGTTCTGGACGAAAAATCCCCTGCCCTTCCTGCCCCTGCTGGAGGAGATGGAGGGCCTGGGCTATACCCGGTACTATTTTTCTTATACCATCACAGCCTTTGGCCCGGAACTGGAGCCAGGCCTGCCCCCTGTAAAAGAGCGGCTTGCGGCCTTTCAGGCTTTAAGCAGGCGGCTAGGCCCCAGCCGGGTGGACTGGCGCTTTGACCCCATCATCCTGGACAAAGAGCGCACCCCGGCCTGGTATGAGAAGCGTTTTGCCGCCTTGTGCCCTGTGCTGGCCCCTTATACCCAGCGGTGCATCCTCAGCTTTGCGGATTTTTACCGCCACCTGGGCAAAAGCTTCCCCCAGCCCAGCCGGGGGGAAATGGAGGAAACTGCCCGGCGGCTTTCGGAAGCTGCCCAAAAGCAGGGCCTGCCCCTGTTCACCTGCGCTGAGGAAGGGGACTTTTCCCCCTGGGGCATCAGGCATGGGGCCTGCATCGACAAAGGAAAGGTGGAGGAAACCGCCGGCTATCCAGTGGGCGTGAAGCCCCACCGGGGCCAGCGGGGGGCCTGCGGCTGTGTGGAAAGCGTGGACATTGGCGCCTACGGCACCTGCGTAAACGGCTGTGCCTATTGCTATGCCACCAAAAGCCGGAATGCGGCCCGCAGCCGCTATGCCGCCCACGATCCCCAGTCCCCCCTGCTTACAGGCTGGCCCCAGGCGGGCACAGTTTGGCGGGAAAAGCGGGCTGTGTCCCTGGGCCTTGGGCAGCTTTCATTTTGACAGCCGCGCCCTGCTGAGGCCAAAACGGCTTGCAGCCGCCAAAACGCCCTGCCGGGGCTGACAGCTTCCGCCGGAACTGCGGGGGCTTCGCCCCGCACGCCGTCTTTCAGGCGGCGCAGGCGCGCCCAGGGCGCGCCCGGTTCCGGCGGGCGCGTGCCGGAAAGCGTTCAAACCATAAAATTGCAAAGAATGAGAAAATAACGGAGGAACTGCATTTGCCGGATAAACAATATTATGAAAACGAAGAACAGCCCCAGCGGGCACTTTTGGCGGGGATAGACACCGGGGAGTTTGACCCGGAAGCCTCTATGGCAGAGCTTTCCGAGCTTACCCGCAGCGCCGGGGCAGAGCCTGCCTTCACCCTGATACAGAAGCGCCCTTCGCCGGACGCCGCCACCTGCTTAGGCTCTGGCATGGCGGAGGAAGCCGGGGAACTGGTGAAGCGGGAGGGCCTTGATCTGGTGATATTCGACCGGGAGCTAAGCCCCACCCAGATACGGAACCTGGAAAAGCTGTGCGGCGTGCGGGTTATCGACCGCACCATGCTGATACTGGATATTTTCGCCCTGCGGGCCAGAAGCCGGGAGGGCAAGCTTCAGGTGGAACTGGCCCAGCTTCGATATCTGCTGCCAAGGCTTATGGGCCAGGGCACGTCCCTGTCCCGTTTAGGCGGCGGCATTGGCACCCGGGGGCCTGGGGAAACCAAGCTGGAAACCGACCGCCGCCACATCCGCAGGCGCATTGGCAGCCTGAAGGCCCAGCTAAAGGACGTGGAAGCGGCCCGCAGCGTGATAGACAAACGGCGGAGGAAAAACGGGACTGTAACAGTGGCCCTGGTGGGCTACACCAACGCCGGGAAAAGCACCCTGATGAACCGGCTGACCCAGGCTGGGGTGCTGGCGGAGGACAAGCTTTTCGCCACCCTGGATCCCACCGCCCGGGCCTTAAAGCTGCCCGGCGGCAAAACCGTCATGCTCATTGATACGGTAGGGCTGCTGCGCCGCCTGCCCCATCACCTGGTGGAGGCCTTCAAGTCCACCCTGGAGCAAGCCGCCACAGCGGACATCCTGCTGAATATCTGCGACGCAAGCAGCCCGGAAGCCCGGGAGCACCTGGCTGTGACAGAGGAGCTGCTGCAAAGCTTAGGCGCGGGGGACAGGCCGGTTATCCCGGTGCTGAACAAGTGGGACGCGGTGGAGGACAAAACCCTTGCCCCCCGCCTGCCCGGGGCGGTGCATATCAGCGCCCTCACCGGAGAGGGGATAGAGGCCCTTCTCTCCCAAATTGAGGAGAACCTGCCGGAAAAAACCTTTGAGGTACAGCTTCTCCTGCCTTTTTCCAAAAGCGGCCTTGGGGCAAGGCTGCGGGAGGAAGGGGCCGTGCTGTCGGAGGAATATGTGGAAGAGGGCCTGCGGCTTACCGCCCGGGTGGACGAAAGGCTTTACGGGCTGGTGAAGGAATTTGATACAGGGGCGGCGGCCCATGGATAAAGCGCCCCTTTTCTGCATGTGCGCCCCCCTCTTGTACCGGGGCGTTTCTGGTCTGCTGGTAAGAATTTTGTAAAAAACTTTTCCCAAAATGTAAGGGATATCCCTGAAAAAACCAAAGATTCTCCCGTATACTATAGTTAGCGCAGTGCAAAGGAGAGAAAGGGTTGCTGTGCCGGTGTCTCTTTGCAGTAAGTGTGGGGGAGGTTTTTTGTTATGGCAAACGGGGACAGGAAAAAGAAAATCTGGACGGCCCTGGGGCTTATCGGGGGCCTTTTGCTTATGGCCGCTCTGTGCTTCTGGGCAGGAAAACCCATGCTGGAGCTTGTGTCCAATCCAGAGGGGTTCCGGGCCTGGGTGCGGGAGCAGGGCCTGTGGGGAAAGCTTGCCTTTGTGGGCATGATGGCCCTGCAAATTATCATCGCCTTCATCCCCGGGGAGCCGCTGGAAATTGGGGCGGGCTATGCCTTTGGGGCCATAGAGGGAACGGCCCTGTGCCTTTTAGGGGCGCTTTTGGGCGGGACGGCGGTGTTCCTCCTGGTGCGGCGGTTTGGCATGAAGGTGGTGGCAGTCTTTTTCCCAGAGGAGAAAGTGCGCGGCCTTGCGTTCCTCCAGGATGAAAAGCGGCTGAACCTGATAGCCTATATCCTTTTCCTGATTCCCGGCACCCCCAAGGACGTGATGACCTACATGGCGGGCCTGACCCCTATGAAGCTTCCCTTCTGGGTTTTCCTCACCCTCACCGCCCGCATTCCCTCGGTTATTACCTCCACCATTGGCGGCGACGCCCTGGGCGCTTCCAACTACACTGCCGCCCTCTGGGTGTTTGCGGCCACAGCCCTTATCAGCGGGGCCGGGGTGCTGCTATACCGGCGGTTTACCCGGCGGCAGGGCTGAAGCCCCGTCCCGCGCGGGCGCTTTCATGGGAAATGGCCGGGGCTTTCCCCATGTATAAAATGCATGTTTTTATGCATAGAATGTATAACGGCCAGGCCCCAGGCCCTTTGAATGGGGTCAGGCCCCACAGCGGTGCTCCAGTGTTTGTGCAAAAGAAACAGAAAAGTGCAGGGATAGTGCAGAGGTTTCTGCCCTATCCCTCTTTTTTTGAAAAGACTGCATAAATATGCATATACCCCTTGATTTTTCCGGAGGATGGTGTATAATAATGAATGTCCCAAAGACGAAGAAATATGGAAAAAGAAAATACAAGCCCCATAGGAAAGGAAGCTGCGTTATGGCAAAGGAAATCAAAAAGGTAGTGCTGGCATACTCCGGAGGCCTTGACACCTCCATCATCATCCCCTGGCTGAAGGAAAATTACAACAACTGCGAGGTCATCGCCGTTTCCGGCGACGTGGGCCAGGGCACAGAGCTGGACGGCCTGGAGGAAAAGGCCAAAAAGACCGGGGCCTCCAAGCTGTATGTGCTGGATTTGAAGGAAGAATTTGTGCAGGATTACGTATACCCCACCGTAAAGGCCGGGGCTGTTTACGAGAATAAATATCTGCTGGGCACCTCCTTTGCCCGGCCCATCATTGCCAAGGGCATTGTGGAAATTGCCAAGAAGGAAGGGGCCGACGCCATCTGCCATGGCTGCACCGGCAAGGGCAACGACCAGGTGCGTTTCGAGCTGGCCATTAAGGCATACGCCCCGGACATGCAGATTATCGCCCCCTGGCGCATTTGGGATATCAAGTCCCGGGAGGAAGAAATCGCCTATGCCGAGGCCCACAACATCCCCCTGAAAATCAGCCGGGAGACAAACTACTCCAAGGACAAGAACCTGTGGCACCTGTCCCACGAGGGCCTGGATTTGGAAGACCCCGCAAACGAGCCTCAGTATGAAAAGCCCGGCTTCCTGGAGCTGGGGGTGTCCCCCCTGCAGGCCCCGGACGTGCCCACCGCCATCACCCTGCACTTTGAAAAGGGCGTGCCCACCCAGCTTAACGGCGAAACCTTAAACGGCACCCAGATGGTGGAAGCCCTCAATAAGCTGGGCGGCGAAAACGGCGTGGGCCTGGCGGATATCATTGAGAACCGTCTGGTGGGCATGAAGTCGAGAGGCGTATACGAAACCCCCGGCGGCACCATCCTCTACCATGCCCACAACAAGCTGGAGGAGCTGTGCCTGGACAAGGAAACCTATCACTACAAGCAGCAGGTGGCCCTGAAGTTTGCTGATTTGGTCTACAACGGCCAGTGGTACACCCCCCTGCGGCAGGCGCTGTCCGCGTTCGTGGATTCCACCCAGGAGACGGTAACAGGCGATGTAAAGCTCAAGCTTTATAAGGGCAACATCATCGACGCGGGCGTTACCAGCCCCTATTCCCTCTATGACGAGGAAATCGCCACCTTCGACGAGGACGAGGTGTACAACCAGGCCGATTCCGCTGGGTTCATCAACCTCTTCGGCCTGCCCATCAAGGTGCAGGCGAAGAAGGGCCTGACTTACGATAAGTAAACGGCAGATGGAACTGGTAGATATCTATGACAAAGATGGCAGCCCCACAGGGATTGTAAAGGACAGGAGCGAGCCCCTGGCAGAGGGGGAATATATCCTGGCTGTGGGCATGTGGATTGCGGATAAGGAAAACCGTATCCTGCTGACCCAGAGAAGCATGGAAAAGCGCTGGGCGCCTGGAAAATGGGAGAACACCGCCGGGCACGTGCAGGCAGGGGAAACCTGCGTGCAGGCAATTTTGCGGGAGCTGCGGGAAGAAACAGGCATTGCCGTCTCAGAAGAACAGTTGGTGCATTTAGGCAGCGCGGCCTCGGGAAAATACTTCGGGGAGAATTATGGCGTGCGGCTGGACGTACCTTTGGAGGATATCCGCTTCCAGAAAGGGGAAACCTGCGGGGCAAAATGGGTAACCTTTGAGGAATTCGCGGAAATGGGCCGCGAGGGAGAACTTTCCCCCTCTGTGTTGGAACATATGCGAAGCGGCTATAAGCAGGCGTTTCTGGAATTTATCGGCCGCCCCGGCAGCACAGCCCTGGATTTTTAACAAAATAGCAGAAGCAAGGCGCAGCACTGCGGGTAAGCCCCCAGTGCCGCTGCCATTCACCAGACAATCAGGTTTTGGGTCAAGCCTTTTTTAAAAGGCTTGTGGGGGTTCCGGGGGCAAAGCCCCCGGCAGAGTTTGAGGCGGAGCCTCAACCAAGGAGGAAAGCAGATGAAGCTGTGGAAAGGCCGCTTCCAGAAGGAGGCAGACCCCAAGACAAACGATTTCAATTCCAGCATTTCCATTGACAGCCGGATGGCCCGGCAGGACATTGAGGGGAGTATCGCCCACGCCGCCATGCTGGGGGAGTGCGGGATTATCGACAAAAGCGAAAGCGAAAAAATCCAGGCGGGCTTAAAAGCCATCCTTATGGACATAGAAAGCGGTGCCTTAGCCATCGACCCGGACGCGGAGGACATCCACACCTTTGTGGAGGGGGAACTGACAAAGCGCCTGGGGGACGCGGGCAAGCGCCTGCACACCGCCCGCAGCCGCAACGACCAGGTGGCCCTGGACGTGCGGCTCACCCTGCGGGAGGACTGCGCGGGCCTGAAGGCCCAGATAAAGGAACTGATAACTGTGCTGTGCAAAAAAGCAAAGCAGTACGCTGGGGCCGTTATGCCGGGATACACCCATTTGCAGCGGGCGCAGCCCATCACCTTTGGGCACCATTTGATGGCATACGCGGAAATGCTTTTGCGGGATGTAGGCCGCTTTGAGGACGCTTTAAAGCGCATGGACGTGATGCCCCTGGGCAGCGGGGCCTTGGCAGGCACCACCTATCCCCTGGACAGGGAACTGACCGCCAGGCTTCTGGGCTTTTCCCAGGTGAGCCAGAACAGCTTGGACGGGGTATCTGACCGGGACTTCTGCGCGGAAATCGCCTTTGCTGTGTCCATGGCCATGGTGCATCTCTCCCGGCTGTGCGAGGAAATCGTGCTGTGGTGCTCCTGGGAGTATAAGTTCATCGAGCTGGACGACGCCTTCTCCACCGGCTCCAGCATTATGCCCCAGAAGAAAAATCCCGATTTGGCAGAGCTTATCCGGGGAAAATCCGGCAGGGTGTTTGGCGACCTGATGGGCCTTCTCACCATGATGAAGGGCCTGCCCTTGGCCTATAACAAGGACATGCAGGAGGACAAGGAGGCTGTGTTCGACGCGGTGGATACCCTGAAGCTGTGCCTCACGCCTTTAATCCCCATGCTGGAAACCATGACGGTGCTGGAGAAAAACATGCGCTCTGCCGCCGCAAAAGGCTTTATCAACGCCACAGACTGTGCGGACTTCCTGGTGGCAGAAAAGGGCCTGCCCTTCCGGGACGCCTATAAAATCACCGGGGAGCTGGTGGCCCTGTGCATTAAAAAGGATGTAACCCTGGAAACCCTGCCCCTCACAGAATATCAGGCTGTATGCCCCGCTTTTGACGAAGGGGTGTATGAGGCCATCTCCCTGGAGCGCTGCGTGGAGGGCCGCAAGGTTTTAGGCGGGCCTGCCCCGGAAAACGTGCGGATGCAGGCAGACCGGGTGCTGGGGCTGCTGGGGGCCTAAAGGGGAAAGACCTTGGGGCGCGCTTTCGTTTCCCGAAACCGCGCCCCAAGCCCTGAAATTTCCTCCAAAGGGAAATTTCCCGGGGGAACAGTCCCCCGGACTGTCCCGCCTCCCCTTCCAGCGTTTTTGCAAGGCAAATAAGGCCGCGAGACGCTGTCTCGCGCTCTGCAAGCCTTTTGAAAAAGGCTTGACCTAAAACTCAAAACGGAGACTCCCTTAAAAAGAGAGTGAGACAACCTCGGAAGGAATGAAGAAAATGGAAAAGATAAAAGCGGGCGTGGTGGGGGCCACAGGCTATGCGGGCAGCGAAATCTGCCGGCTGCTGTTTGCCCATCCCCAGGCAGAGCTTGCTGCCATCAGCTCTGTAAGCTTTGAGGGCATGGCCCTCTCGGAAGTTTACCCGGCCTATTACGGCCTCCAGGACATGGTTTGCGGCACCCAGGAGGAAGTTGTGGCGAAAGCCGACGTGGTTTTCGCGGCGCTGCCCCATGGCCTTTCCCAGGAACTGGCGGCGCGGTGCCACAGCCTGGGCAAAGCCTTCATCGACATGGGGGCGGATTTCCGCCTGGAGGACGAGGAAGCCTATAAAGAGTGGTACGGCGGGACGTATACGGACAAGGCCCTCCACGAAAAGGCGGTGTATGGCCTGCCGGAGCTGTTCCGGGAGGAAATAAAAGGGAAAAAGCTGATTGCAAACCCCGGCTGCTACACCACCGCTGTGCCCTTGGCCCTGGCCCCGGCTTTGGAGCAAGGGCTTATAGAGACTGGGGGCATTGTGTGCGACTGCAAGTCCGGCGTAACCGGGGCGGGCCGCAAGCCTGTGCAGTCCAACCACTATCCGGAACTAAACGAAAGCTTTACCGCCTATAAGGTGGCAAACCACCGCCACACCCCGGAAATCGAACAGACCCTCTCAAAGCTTTCCGGGGAAGCCATGCGCGTCACCTTTGTGCCCCACCTGCTGCCCATAAACCGGGGAATCCTTGCCACCTGCTACGGAAAGCTTCGGCCCGGGGTGACAGAAGAACAGCTTTGGGAAGCCTACCGCGCCCGGTATGGGGGGGAATTTTTCGTCCGCCTGCTGCCTAAGGGACAGGTGGCAAACGTGAAGAACGTACACTACACCAACTTCTGCGACGTATCCCTGTTTGTGGACAGCCGCACCGGGACGTTTATCGCCATCTCCGCCATCGACAACATGGTGAAGGGAGCGGCGGGCCAGGCCATCCAGAACATGAACCTGAGCTTTGGCCTAGAGGAAACCACAGGGCTGGTGCTCCTGCCCCCGGCGTTTTAAAAGGTTCCCGCCCCGCTGGGGGAGGGAACACAGAGAAAAAGGCCTAGAGGAAACCACAGGGCTGGTGCTCCTGCCCCCGGCGTTTTGAAATGTGCTGCCCCATCTGGAAAGACAGGCAAACATAAAGGTTTTTGGGGTTCCTAGGCCGCCGGAGGCAGCAAAGGAAAAATAATGCGCTCAAGAAAAAATAATGCGGTAAAGGGGAAAATGACGTGAAATTTATAGAAGGCGGCGTAACGGCGGCCCAGGGCTTTACAGCGGGCGGGCTGCACTGCGGCATCAGAAAGAACAAGACAAAGCCGGACTTGGCTATGATTTACAGCGAGAGGGCCTGCGCGGCGGCGGCTGTGTACACCCAGAACCTGGTAAAGGGCGCGCCCATCCTGGTGACAAAGGAAAACATCAAAGACGGCAAGGCCCGGGCGGTTTTCTGTAACTCCGGCAACGCCAACACCTGCAACGCCGACGGCGTGGAGAAGGCGCGGCGCATGTGCGAAATCGCCGGGCAGGCCCTGGGCATCGATCCCACAGACGTGGTGGTGGCCTCCACCGGGGTTATCGGGCAGGTGCTGCCCCTGGAGCCGATTGAAAGCGCGGCCCAGGCTTTGGCGGATTCTTTAACGGCAGACGGATCCCTCCGGGCCGCCCAGGCCATCATGACCACCGATACCTACGCGAAGGAAGCGGCGGTGGAGGTGGAAATCGGCGGCAAGGCTGTGCATATCGGAAGCATTGCCAAGGGCAGCGGCATGATTCACCCCAACATGGCCACCATGCTCTGCTTTATCACCACAGACTGCGCCATTGCCCAGCCCCTGCTGCAAAAGGCTGTGAAGGCGGCGGCAGACAGCACCTTCAATATGGTGACAGTGGATGGGGACACCTCCACCAACGACACCTTTGCCGTTTTAGCCAACGGCGCGGCGGGAAACGCCGAAATCGCAGAGGAAAACGGGGACTATGCCGCCTTTGCCCAGGGCCTGGAGGCTGTGGGCCGGAAGCTTTCCAAAATGCTGGCGGGAGACGGGGAAGGGGCCACAAAGCTCCTTGTCTGCCGGGTGTCTGGGGCCGCTTCCCTGGAGACAGCCCGCACCTGTGCCCGCAGCGTTATTGCTTCCGACCTGACAAAGGCCGCCATGTTCGGGGCCGACGCCAACTGGGGCCGGGTGCTGTGCGCCCTGGGCTACAGCGGGGCAGATATTGACGTGGACAAAATCGACGTGGCCTTTGCTTCCCCTGCCGGACAGGTGGAGGTGTGCCGGGCAGGCCGGGGCGTGGATTTCTCCGAAGAGCTGGCGGCAAAAGTCCTTTCGGAAAAAGAGGTGGAAATCCTGGTGAGTCTGCACATGGGGGAGGAGAGCGCCGAGGCATACGGCTGCGACCTGACCTATGATTACGTGAAGATAAACGGGGATTACCGCACATGACAGGCTGCGCCCCAGGCAGGAGGGCATCCCGGGCTTCTGTGCCCGCGCCGCTGCTCCTGCTTTCGGCGCCGCTATAGCTCCAAACGCCCGCCCCGCAAACCAGGGCCGCCTCCGGCGCCCCTGCCGCGCCTTGCGCGGACGTGGGCAGAGGGACGCTGCGCGCCCTTCTGCCCACGTGTTTGCGGGCCGGGCGGCGGAGCAGAAAGGAACTGCTTATGAAGCTGCCTGAAAAATTCAAAGAGGGCTTTCGCGCCTTCTGGCAGGTCGCCTGCTTTGTGCTGGCTGTCCTGCTGCTGACAGATTTCCTGGTGTGCCTTATAGCGGCCTTCGTTGCTTTAGACTGGCTGCTGAACCAGGCGGCGCTGGTGGTGTTCACAGCGGCAGCGCTGCTTTTGGGCGTTATCTTTTACCTGCCCGCCAGACGCGTGGGGGTGGGGAAGCTTCCCCGGCGGCTGCTGGCAGGGGGCCTGGCAGGCGGCGGGATTGTCCTGGTGTTCTTTGTGGTGATGTATATTGCGGCCATCTTCTCCATGCTGGAATATATACGCCACATCAAGGCGGACGACCCAGGCTGACAAAAACGGAAAGAGGGGAACCCATGAACATAACCAACAGCGAGCGGGCCGCCATCCTGGTGCAGGCCCTGCCATACATCAAGCGCTATGCCGGGGAGACGGTGGTGGTGAAATATGGCGGCAACGCCATGCTCAATGACGAGCTGAAAAGCGCTGTCATGAGCGACATTGTGCTCATGCAGCTTGTAGGCATCAACGTGGTGGTGGTACACGGCGGCGGGCCGGAAATCAGCGGGATGTTAAAGAAAATCGGCAAGGAAAGCAAATTCGTAGGCGGCATGCGGTATACCGACCAGGAAACCATGGACATTGTCCAGCAGGTGCTGGCAGGCAAGGTGAACAAAGACCTGGTGCAGCTTCTGGAAACAGCCGGGGCCAAGGCTGTGGGCCTGTGCGGCCTGGACGGCTCCCTTTTAAAAGCCGACCAGTTGGAGGAGGACCTGGGGCTGGTGGGGGAAATCCGGGAAGTAAACGCGGAAATCATCCACAACGCCACGAAAAACGGCTATGTGCCGGTAGTCTCCACTGTGGCGGCAGGGTATCATGGGGAAGTCTATAACATCAACGCCGACGTGGCGGCCTCCCGCATTGCGGCAGAGCTGGGGGCCATGAAGCTGATTCTCATGACAGACGTGCGGGGGCTTTTGCGGGACCGGGACGATGAAAGCACCATCATTCCCGTGGTGAACGTCAGCGATGTAAACCGCCTGAAAAAGGAAGGGGTGATCAGCGGCGGCATGATCCCCAAGGTGGACTGCTGCGTGGACGCGGTGCGCCGGGGCGTGGGCCGCACCCACATTATCGACGGCCGCATCCCCCATTCCATCCTGGTGGAGCTGTTCACCGACGAAGGCATCGGCACCATGTTCTACTAGCAGCAGCGTGACGCTGCACCCAAGACGCGTGGCACAGGCGTTCCGCCTGCTGGCGGGCAGAAATCTTTCGCCGCGAATACATTCGCGCTTACGTAAGCCGCCGCGTGTCCGGGGTGCTCCCGGCAGCGGGCTTTGGGCAGAGCAAATCAACCTGAAAGAAGGGGAAGCATATGACATTCCAAGAGATAAAGGAACAGGACAGCCGGTATATCCTCCACACCTATGGGCGGGTGGACGCCGCCCTCACAAAGGGCCAGAACGCCCGGGCCTGGGACGAGGCCGGCAAGGAGTATATCGACTTTACCTCCGGCATTGGCGTAAACGCCCTGGGCTATGCCGACCCCCAGTGGGCAAAGGCAGTGGCAGGCCAGGCCGGGGCAATCCAGCACCTGTGCAATTATTATTACAGCTCCCAGAACACAGGCCTGGCAGAGGAGCTGTGCCAGGCGGCGGGCATGGCCCAGGCTTTTTTCTGCAACTCCGGGGCGGAGGCCAACGAGTGCGCCTTTAAGGTGGCCCGGAAATACGGGGAGAAGCGGGGGGCCAGCACCATCCTCACCCTTACAGATTCCTTCCATGGCAGAACCCTGGCCACCCTGGCCGCCACAGGCCAGGAGGCCTTCCACAAGGATTTCCAGCCCCTGAACCCCGGCTTTGCCTATGCCCAGGCAAACGACCTGGAGGCTGTCCGGGAAAAGCTGGACGGCTCTGTGTGCGCGGTGCTGCTGGAAACCGTCCAAGGGGAGGGCGGCGTGGTGCCCATGGAGGAAGGCTTCCTCCGTGCAGTGCAGGCCCTCTGCCAGGAAAAGGACGTGCTTTTCATGCTGGACGAGGTGCAGGCCGGCGTGGGCCGCACCGGATATTTCTATAGCTGCCAGCAGTGGGGCCTTTCACCGGATGTCATCACCACAGCCAAGGGCCTGGGAGGCGGCCTGCCCATCGGGGCCTGCCTGGTGGCAGAACGGCTGCGGGATATTTTAAAGCCCGGGCAGCAAGGCTCCACCTTTGGTGGCAACCCGGTGGTGTGCGCCGGGGCCAGGGAGGTTGTCCGGCGGGTAAGCCAGCCAGAGTTTTTACAGCAGGTGCGGGAAAAAGGCGCATACCTTACAGAGAAGCTTTCCGCCCTGCCCCAGGTGGAAGCTGTACGGGGCCGGGGGCTGATGCTGGGGGTGAAGCTGAAAAAAGGCGATGCCCACGACGTGCTGGTAAAGTGCGCCGAAAAGGGTCTTTTAATCCTCACAGCAAAGGAGCTGGTGCGCTTCCTGCCGCCGCTGACCATCACAAAGGAAGACATAGACCAGGGCCTTGGCATCTTCGCCCAGGTGTTAGAGGAAATATAACCGTCCACAACACAAAGTTTTTTGAAGATTTTTAAGGAACTTTTTTGGGAAAAAAGTTCCTTAAAGCAGGTTTGGACGGCAGTCCAACCAAAAACAAACAGCGAAAAGAGGGAATCACCATGAAGCATTTGTTAAAGCTTTTGGATCTGAGCGGCCAGGAGATTATGGAAATCCTGAACCTTGCAGACCAGCTTAAATACGAGACAAAGCACGGCATCGAGCACCACCGCTTAAAGGGCAAGTGCCTGGGGATGATTTTTGAGAAATCCTCCACCCGCACCCGGGTTTCCTTTGAGGTGGGCATCAACCAGCTAGGGGGATACGCGGTGGTGCTCAGCTCCGACGGATCCCAGATAGGCCGGGGAGAGCCTGTGCAGGATACGGCCCGGGTGCTTTCCCGGTATGTAGACGGCATTATGATCCGCACCTTCGGCCAGGACGAAGTGGAGGCCCTGGCAGAGCATGGCAGCGTGCCTGTGATAAACGGCCTGACAGATTTCTGCCACCCCTGCCAGGTGCTGGCAGACCTGATGACTGTCCGGGAGTTCAAGGGCGCCCTGGAGGGGCTGAAGCTGTGCTTTATCGGCGACGGCAACAACATGATGAACTCCCTGATTGCAGGGGGCCTGAAGGTAGGCATGGCGGTTTCTGTGGCCTGCCCGGAGGGCTACCGCCCGCCTAAGGAAATCCTGGACTTTGCCGCCGGGTATGACTGCTTTGAGCTGACAGACGATCCCCTCCTTGCCGCCAGGGACGCAGACGTGGTGGTGACAGATGTATGGACTTCCATGGGCCAGGAGGAGGAGCGCCAGAAGCGGGAGGCCGCCTTTAAGGGATACTGCGTGGACGAGCGGCTGATGGCTGTGGCAAAGCCCGACGCCATGGTGCAGCACTGCCTGCCCGCCCACCGGGGCGAGGAAATCAGCGCGGAAGTGTTTGAGGCCCATGCCCAGTATATCTTCGAGGAAGCGGAAAACCGCCTACATGCCCAGAAGGCCGTCCTAGTGAAAACCATGGGCGGGGAGTAAGGGGAATACATGGCTATCTTTTCCTATTCTTTCTTTCAGAAATAATAAACAAGCGCCCTGCTGAAAAGCAGGGCGCTCTTTTGTTTTTACAGGCCATTTGTACAGGCCGATTGGGGAACGGGCGGACGAAAAAAGAATGGTATGATGGAAGTTTTTTGAAGATTCTAAAGAAACTTTTTTTCAAAAAAGTTTCTTTAGCCGCCGGAGGCAGCTTTGCGCTTTTCAGCGGGCCAGCTTTCCCAGCACCCGGCCCTGGCAGCGCAGATCGTCATATTCACAAAGAGGGATGGGCGCATACCGGGAGTTCAGGGATTCCAGCGCCTCCAGGCCCAGCCGCTTGATATAGCCGTCCCCGTTTAAGAAGAAAATCCCGGTTTCCCCCACCTGCACGCAGCCCTCCACCCGCTGGACAAACACGATGTCCCCGTCCTTATAGGCAGGCTCCATGCTGTCCCCATTTACCCGCACGCAGAAATGGGCGTTTTCCGGCACCTGAGAGCCGGGAATCTCCAGCCGGGTTTTGTAGCCCGCATCGCTCCAAGGCTCCCCGGGGCCTGCGGAAACCGCCAGGTCGTAGCAATTGATATAGGTCACCCACCCGCTGTCCGGCTCCTCCGCCGGGCCGGGCTGCGCCATGCGGCTGTATTCCTTGTCCAGCACCATGTCCACCAGCTCCCTGCCGTGGGCGTCCAGCAGCCGGTACTTTTTCACCCGCTCCCATTCCTCCGGGGAAGGGGCGCCTGCCGGGCCAAGCTCCAGAAGCTGGTCGGCGCTGTATTCCAAAACCTGGGACAGGCGGCGCAGCCGGAACAGGTCTGGCTGGCGGCGGCCTGTTTCATAGCCGGAATAGGTGGTTTTGTCCACGCCCAGGGCGTCGGCAATTTCCTGCTGGCTGCGGCCTGCGGCCAGCCTGGCGGCCTTCAGTCTTTGGGGGAAGCTCATGGATACCGCTCCTTTCTTCGTGTTCGGGCGCTTTCTGGCGGGGGACTGCATTTGTCTGTATTATACTGTGAGGTGGGCGGATTGTCAATACAGAATCGAAAGGCTTGACAAAATGTCAATATGCCGCTATAATAAGAGATAGATTGTCAAAATGACAACTAAAAACGCAAAAACAGGCAGAATGGGAGGATGCAGCAGAATGGGACACTGGGCGGCGTTTGATTACGAAAGGATGGCAAGGGAGGCGGCAAAGGAGCGGGATGCCCTGCACGCGCTTTTGGAAAGGCGGAAGAAGAACCCGCCGGAAAGGGCGGATCAGGAGCTTGTCTGGCAGCGGGAAAACAGCCTGCTTTACACGATGTACTTAGAGCAGCGCTGCAGCGCTGAGGCTCTCTCCCGCAGGGCCAGGATGCGGGCAAGGCAGGAGGCGGCCCATGGAGCATAAATACAGGCTGAAAGCCGGGGAGACGCGGGAAAAATGCGCTAAGTATTTCCAGCGCTGCCAGGAGACAGGGCAGGTGCCCACAGCGCCGGGGCTGGCCCTGGCCCTGGGGCTGGAGGGCCGGGAGGAGCTGGAGGGGCTGGCGGGGAAGGAGGGCCGCACCTGCGCCCTGCTGCGCCGCGCCCTTTCCCAGGTGGAGGAGGCCAACATCCAGGCGGCCTATAAGCGGGACTCCGGCCCCAGCGCCCGCTTCATCCTGCAAAACGGCTTCGGATATTCCGAGAAGCCCCGGCAGGAAGCGCCCTCCGGGGTTATCCGGGTGCGGCTGACAGAGGAGGACTGAGGTGAAAAATAGAAGGAAAGGGACGGTGCCGGGGGCAGGGAGGCAGCTTTTTTATGGCTCTTTCTGCGCACCCCGTATCGGGTGGCAATGAAGATGGATGTGGAAATTCCGAAAAGCGCCTTTAACCCCCTGTACCTGCCCCTGCTGCGGGAGGATGCCTGCCGCTACCTGGTGCTGTATGGCGGGGCGGGCAGCGGGAAAAGCGTGTTTGCAGCCCAGCGGCTGCTGGTGCGGCTGCTGGAAAAGCCCCTGTGCAACCTGCTGGTGGTGCGGGCTGTGGCCGCCACCAACCGGGACTCTGCCTATGCCCTGTTCCGGCAGGTGATAGCCAGGTGGGGGCTGGAGGGGCTGTTTAAGTGGACAGATTCGGACATGCGCATTACCTGCGCAAACGGCAACAGCGTGATTTTCAAGGGCCTGGACAATACGGAGAAGCTGAAGTCCGTCACCTTCCCCAAGGGGGAGCTGACAGATATCTGGATAGAAGAGGCCTCGGAAATTGAGGAGCAGGACTTCAACCAGTTGGATCTGCGGCTGCGGGGCAGGGGAGGCGGCAGGCAAATCACCCTCACTTTTAACCCCGTCTCCCCCCTGCACTGGCTGAAGCGCCGGTTTTTCGACCGGCAGGATCCCCGGGCAGTGGTGCAGAAGTCCACCTATAAGGACAACTGCTTTTTAGACCAGGCCTATAAGGAAACCCTGGAGGGCTACCGGGAGACAGACCCCTATTATTATCAGGTATACTGCCTGGGGGAGTGGGGGGTATCCAGCCAAAGTGTCTTTGCCGCCGGCAGGATTGCCAAAAGGCTGGAAAGCCTGAAAGAGCCTGTGGCCCGGGGGGATTTCACCTTTTCCACAAGCTACAGCCCCATGTGGAACCGGGTGCTGATAGAGGAGGGCAGCGTCCAGTTTGCAGACTCGGCCCTGGGGGCGGCAAAGGTGTATGCCCTGCCGGAAAAGGGGAAGCGGTACGTTATAGGCGGGGATACGGCTGGGGAAGGCTCCGATTTCTCTGTGGCCCAGGTGGTAGACGGGGACACAGGCCAGCAGGTATGCACCCTCCGGGGCCAGATGGACGAAGATGTGTTTGCCCGGCAGGTATATTGCCTGGGAAAATGGTACAACACAGCCCTTATAGCCCTGGAGGTGAATTTTTCCAGCTATCCCATCCGCACGCTGGAAAACCTGTGCTATCCCCGGCAGTATGTGCGCCAGGGGGAGCAGGCCCTGGGCTTTCGCACCACAGCGGGCACAAGGCCTGTCATCCTGGCAGAGCTGGTGGAGATAGTCCGGGAGCACACAGGCTGGATTTGCGACAGAACCACCTTGGAGGAAATGCTCTCCTTTGTGCGCACCCCCCAGGGCAGGCCCGAGGCCCAGCCTGGCGCCCACGACGACTGCGTTATGGCCCTGGCCATTGCCTACCACGCCCGGCGGCAGATGGATCCGCCGGAGGTTTTCTGGGGCTGCGCAGTAAGCCGGGGCAGGGGATATTAAGGGGAGGGAAGCCTTGTGGTTTTATGGGTAAAAAGGAGGAACGGTATGCAGAAAAGGATATTGGCTTTGCTGGCGGCCGCAGGCGGGGTGGTGATACAGGCCCTGGGCGGCTGGGACGGCGCTTTGCAGGGGCTGGTGGCTTTTATGGCGGCAGATTACGTAACCGGGCTTGTGGTGGCCGGGGTGTTCAGGCGGTCAGGAAAAACAGAAGGGGGCGGCCTGGAAAGCCACGCGGGCTTTTTGGGCCTTGTGCGCAAGGGGGGCATCCTTTTGCTGGTGTTTTTGGGGACGCTGCTGGACAGCCTGCCTGGAGGCGGCTTTGTGCGCCCGGCGGTGTGCTGCTTTTTCATGGCCAACGAGGGGCTGTCCATTTTGGAAAACCTGGGGCTGATGGGGGTGCCTTATCCCCGGTTTTTGCGGGACATGCTGGAGTCCCTGAGGGAGAAAGGCGGGGCAGGGGAAAGCCCTGCGGAGGAAAAGAAAGAGGGCTGATGAGGGCATAGATATGAACAAAGTGTTAACAATGGTAAAAGGGGTTGAAAATATGAGGAAAACATGCTAAAATGTAACCAATTTGTAATGGTTGTCATTCTTTTGTAAATATAGGGGCTGCGGCTCCCAGGAGATACTACATATGCCGTATGGCCTGGATGAAACATGCTGAAAGGGGCAGTTTGTATGGGCGGAGGTTTTTTCAGGAATTTGCTGGCTTTTCTCGTTGCCTTGGTCTTAACGCTGGGGACGGTTATGGTGCTCAGCGCCGCCACCCAGGAGAAGCCTGACGCGGCGGACCGGTATTCCCAGCAGGTGCGCCAGGAGGAAACCCAGGTGGAGGAGCTTTCCGCGCCTGTCCAGTCCCGCCGGCCGGCCTCCTTTTTGGAAGCGGCAGGGGGCTTCCTGCTGATTATCGCTGTCTCCGGCGCAGGGGCTATGCTGCTTTTGCGTGTTATCCGGAAGGGGCGCGCTTCCCACAAAGGGCAGGCTTACCGTCCTAAAAAGGACATGGCCCATATTGTGCGGCGGGTGTAGCCTTACATATTCCTGTTTTTAAACAAGCCTTGGAAAGGCCGGCAGATGTGCCGGTCTTTTTTTCGTGCAGGGAAAGGAAAAAAGCAAAAACGTGTTGCCAAAAAAGTTTTTTTTTGCTATAGTAAGAGGATAAGAAAAAGCGGGGCCTGCAGGGGCCGCCGCTATGGAACAGGCAAAACCGGTAGTTACATTGAGGAGAGAAGTGCAATGCAAACAGTTAGGACAAGATTTGCGCCCAGCCCCACAGGGTTTATGCATGTGGGAAACCTGCGCACAGCGCTGTACGCCTATCTGGTGGCGAAAAGCCAGGGCGGAAAATTTATACTGCGGATAGAGGATACGGATCAGGAGCGCCTGGTGGAAGGCGCGGTGGACGTGATTTATAAAACCCTCCAGAAGGTGGGGTTAAAGCACGACGAAGGCCCGGACGCGGGCGGGGCTTTCGGGCCTTACGTCCAGAGCGAAAGGCTGGGGCTTTATAAGCCCTACGCGGAACAGCTTGTAAAGGAGGGCAAGGCCTATTACTGCTTCTGCACCAAGGAGCGGCTGGAGGGCCTGAAGGAGGAAAACGCCTTTGGCGGCTATGACCGCCACTGCCGGGATTTGCCAGAAGAGGAAGTGCAGCGCCTTTTAGACGCGGGCACGCCTTATGTCATCCGGCAGAAGGTGCCCCTCACAGGCGCCACCACCTTCCAGGACGCTGTGTTTGGGGAAATCAGCATTGAGAACAAGGAGATTGAGGATCAGGTGCTTTTAAAGGCCGACGGCTTCCCCACCTACAATTTCGCAAACGTCATTGACGACCACCAGATGGGCATTACCCATGTGGTGCGGGGCTGCGAGTATCTCACCTCCACGCCTAAATATAACCTGCTGTACGAGGCTTTCGGGTGGGAAATCCCGGCTTATATACACCTGCCCCTGATTATGGGCCGCAATGAGGACGGCTCTGTTTCAAAGCTTTCAAAGCGCCATGGCTCCACCAGCTTTGCCGGGCTTTTGGAGGAGGGGTATCTGGCCCCGGTTATCACGAATTTTATCGCCCTTTTAGGCTGGGCGCCTAAGGACAACCAGGAGGTTTTCTCTTTGGAGGAACTGGTGGACGCTTTCTCTGTGGAGGGCATCAGCAAGTCCCCGGCAGTGTTTGACTATGACAAGCTCCTGTGGTTTAACGGGGAATATATCAAGAAGATGGGGGAGGAGGAGTTCCTCCAGAACGCCATGCCATACTATCAAGAGGTTTTCGGGGAGGCGGAAAAGCCCTGGGGCGTGCTGCAAAGCATTTTGCAGGCCCGCATTGGAAGGTTCCAGGAGATTCCGGGGCTGCTGCACTTCTTCAAGGAGCTGCCTGACTATCCTGTGGACTTCTTCGTGAACAAGAAAAGCAAGACAAACCTGGAAAACAGCCCCCAGATGCTGGAGGCGGCGCTGGAGGCCCTGCGACAGCTCCCCGGGTGGGAGCTTGACACGATACACGAAGCGCTGATTTCCCTGGCCCAGAAGCTGGAGGTGAAAAACGGCACCCTGCTGTGGCCTGTGCGCATTGCGGCGGCAGGCACCCTGGTGACCCCCGGCGGGGCTATGGAAATCCTGGCCCTTTTAGGCCGGGAGGAGGCCCTCAGGCGGCTGGAAGCAGGGCTTTTAAAGCTGAGGGCATAGACGGACAAAAAACGGTAAAGAGGTATGGATATGAGCGAAGTGAAAAATTTGGACGAGGTGGTTTCCACCAACTTCATTGACGATTTTGTGAAAGAGGACATGGCCCCCGGGGGGCGCACAGAGGGGATGCGGGTACACACCCGGTTTCCCCCGGAGCCTAACGGCTATTTGCACATCGGCCACGCCAAGGCCATTTATGTGGATTTCGGCACTGCCGACCGCTTTGGGGGCGTGTGCAACCTGCGCATGGACGACACCAATCCCACCAAGGAGGACGTGGAGTATGTGGAGGCCATTAAAGAGGACATCCACTGGCTGGGCTATGACTGGGGGGACAGGTTCTATTATGCCTCCGACTACTTTGAGGACATGTACAAAGGGGCGGAGGAGCTGATTGAAAAGGGCCTGGCCTATGTGTGCGAACTGACCCAGGAGGAAATGCGGGAAATGCGGGGGGATTTGACCACCCCGGCCAGAAGCCCTTACAGGGACAGGCCCAAGGAGGAAAGCCTTGACCTTTTCCGGCGGATGCGGGCAGGGGAGTTTGCGGACGGGAAGATGACCCTGCGGGCCAAGATTGACCTTGCTTCCGGCAACTTCAACATGCGGGATCCGGTGATTTACCGCATTAACCACAAGGCCCACCACCGCACCGGGGACAAGTGGTGCATTTATCCCATGTATGACTATGCCCATCCCTTTGAGGACGCCATGGAGTGCATCACCCACTCTTTGTGCTCTTTGGAGTTTGAGGATCACCGGCCCTTCTATGACTGGGTGGTGGAGAATGTCACTTTGCCCTCAAAGCCCAGGCAGATTGAGTTTGCCCGCTTAGGCATTAACAACACAGTTATGAGCAAGCGGAAGCTGCGGGCGCTGGTGGAGGGAAACTATGTGGACGGCTGGGATGACCCCCGGATGCCCACCCTCTGCGGCCTGCGCCGCCGGGGCTACACCCCCCGGGCTATCCGGAATTTCAGCGAGCGCAACGGGGTTTCCAAGGTGAACTCTACAGTGGAGTATGCCTTCCTGGAGCACTGCCTGCGGGAGGACTTGAACCAGCACGCCCGGCGGGTGATGGGGGTGCTGCACCCGGTGAAGCTGGTGCTCACCAACTACCCCGAGGGCAAAACTGAAATGCTTACAGTGGAAAACAACCCCAACTGCCCGGAGGACGGCACCCGGGAGGTGTCCTTCTCCCGCACGCTGTGGATTGAGGCGGAGGATTTCCTTACAGAGCCTGTGCCCAAGTATAAGCGGCTGTATCCCGGCGGGCCGGAGTGCCGCCTGAAGGGGGCCTACCTGGTAAAATGCGTGGGCTATGAGACGGACAATGAGGGGAACGTGACGGAGATTCACGGGGAGTTTGACCCGGACAGCCGGGGAGGCGATCCGGCGGACGGGCGGAAGGTGAAAGGAGCCACCCTTCACTGGGTGGACGCGGAAACAGCCCTGACAGCCCAGGTGCGGCTTTACGACAACCTGTTCTCTGTGGAAAGCCCGGAGGAGGGGGACTTCCTGGATTATCTCAGCGAAACCTCCCTGGAGGTGCTAGAGGGCTGCAAGCTGGAGCAGGGCCTGCGGGACGCAAAGCCCGGGGAAAGCTTCCAGTTTATGCGCCAGGGGTATTTCTGCGTGGACTCTAAGGACGCAAAGCCCGGGGCGCCGGTGTTCAACCGCTCTGTGAAGCTGAAAGACAGCTTTAAGCCCGGCAAATAAAGCAATTGCAGCCCCCTGCGGGATGGTTCCCGCAGGGGGCTTTTGCGGGTTTGGAGGAGCGCTTTGACAAATGCTGATATAGTTTTAGGGTCAAAACATTCCCAAAGGGAATGTTTGCCCTTTTTTCAAAAAGGGCTTGTGGGGGTGGAGGGGGCAAAGCCCTTTCCCCGCCGGAGGCATCCCTGTGAAATATTCTGGTTGACTTGCGGTGGCAACATGTGGTATCATAGAGAAAAGCAGGCAAAATCTGCGAAAAAACCTAACATCAAAAAAGTTTTTTAGAAACTTTGCCACAGGCGCGCTGGCGCGCGGAGAAGGGTGGTCGGGCCTGTGAAAAAAACAAAAGCCTATTGGCTGTTTTTGCTGCCAAGCCTGTTGGGGGTGCTGCTGTTTTACGCCATCCCCTTTGGGTTTTCGCTGTATTACGCGCTGATTGACAACATGGGTTCCCAGAGCTTTGTGGGACTGCAAAACTTCTCGGACACCCTGGCAAACTCTTTGTTCCAGTCTGCGGCCCTGAACACTGCCATTTTCATCGGGCTTTCTGTGCCTTTGGGCATGGCTTTGTCCCTGTTTTTGTCTTTGTGCCTGCAGGGCATGAAAAAGGGGAGGGCGCCTGCCACCATGCTGCTGCTCCTGCCTTTGGTGGTGCCCTCTGGCACGATTGTCTACTTCTGGAAGGTGCTGTTTGACGCAAACGGCCTTGTGCAGAAATTCCTTTTGCAGATGGGCTTTAGCCATGAGGCGGTGTCTCAGAACGGATGGGCCATGGGAGTGCTGGTGGCGGTATTTTTGTGGAAGAATGTCAGCTACAACATTGTGCTTTTCTGGTCGGGGCTGAACTGGATCCCTAAGACCTATTACGAGCAGATGGCCCTGGAGGGCGCGGGGAAGTGGAAGCAGTTCACCAATGTGACCTGGATTTACCTTTCGCCCACCACCTTTGTGGTGCTGCTGATGAGCATTGTCAACAGCTTTAAGGTGTTTAAAGAGGTGTACATGCTCTACGGGGCCTACCCCAGCCCGGACATTTATATGCTTCAGCACTATATGAACAACCAGTTCCTGTCCCTGAACATGCAGAAGCTGTCAAGCACCGCCTACATCCTGTTTTTGGTCATCGGCATTGTGCTCCTTGTGGTGTTCTACGCCCAGAAGCGCGTCACCGACGCCTACCAGTAAGGGGGAATATACATGCAGAAAAGACGCATACTCCCGAATATTATTATCGGTATTGCAGCGGTTGTGGCGGTGTTCCCCATTGTGTTCATTTTCGCCAACTCCTTTATGGGCGGGGCGGAGATTGTCAGCCGGTATTCGGCAGAGGTGATGGAGTCTAACGCAGGGGATTTTACTTCCCATGGCATCCACTTTGTGCGGTTCGGCCTGCTGCCGGAAAGCTTCACCCTGGAGCAGTATCAGCAGCTTTTGCTGGAAAGCCCGGGGTATCTGCGGATGTTCTGGAACTCGGTTTTGCTGGTGCTGCCGGTGCTTTTGGGCCAGTGTGTGTTGGCTCCCCTGGCTGCATATGGGCTGGAAAATATACAATGGAAATACAAAGAAGCCATTTTCTTTATGTATATCATTGTCATGCTCATGCCCACCCAGATTCTGCTGGTGCCCAACTTCATTGTGGCAGGGTGGCTGAACATCCGGGAGTCTTACTTGGCTATACTTTTGCCTGCGCTGTTCCATCCGCTGGGGGTGTTCTTGATACGTCAACAGCTCAAGAACTTTCCCAAAGAGTGTATGGAGGCTGCGGCCCTGGACGGGGCGGGGGCCTGGCGCACGTATTGGTATGTGGTGCGGCCCAACCTCAGCTCAGTGGTGGCGGCGCTGGTGGTGCTGCTGTTTGCGGACAACTGGAACATTGTGGATCAGGCGGTAGTTTTCATTAAGAATACCTATGACAACCCGCTGTCTGTGTATCTGGGCAACGTGGTGACAGGGGATCCGGGCATGTTCTTCGCGGTGTCGGTGTTCTATCTGATTCCGGCGCTGCTGGTGTTCCTTTTGGGGCAGGATTATCTCACCGAGGGCATCGCGCTGTCCAGCGTGAAGTCTTGAAAGGGGGCGGTGGCATGGCAAACAGAGGCAGGCATCATGTGGTGCAGGCAAGGCGGAAGCCGTCCAGGAAAACCTCCCGAATTGTATATTTGTGCATTGCGGCGGTATATTTCCTGGTGGTGGTGGGCGCCACAGCCTACAGCCTGACCGCCTATCAGGACAGCCTGTCCAAGGTGGAGCTGATAAAGCCGGACAGGGGACGGCTGCCCCCGGAGTGCCTTACAGACGGGCCTGATGGGAAAATCATGAACACAGTGGAGCGCCAGGACGGCCCCTGGGGCCAGCGGTATGTGATTAAGCAACTGACTGTCTATGCCTATCAGGAGCTGCCGGAAGGGGATTTCTTTGTATATGAGGCGATGAGCAACGAAAACCCGGTGGTGCGCAGCACCACGGCGGACTTCTTGTGGGACGGCATGGAGGTATCCATCTCCCTGGAATGAGAAAATCTGCGCTTTGAAAAAGGCGGGGCACAAGGCCCCGCCTTTTTTGCTGCCTGTCAAACAAGTTGGAAACAGTGTTCTTGGCTGGATGCGGCTATTTTTTCACTACAGGCACCCACACCTCAAACTGGGCGTTTGCCGGATCCGGGTTCAGGTAGACCTCTATGTCAGGGGCGTTGGCATACTCATAGCCAGAGGTGGGCAGCCATTCGGTGAAGATGCGGCGCTCCAGCTCCTGGATGGACTGGAAGGTGCCAGAGCCGCTGAAAATGGCCCAGGTGGCGGCGGGCACCACATAGCGTGTGAAGCCGGGGGCCTCTTGGGAAGAGGCAACGGCAATGTAATACTGCCAAGGCCCTTCGCTGTCCGTTACAGAAACGCCCAGCACCCCCATGGGCTGGCCCTCCATCAGGCCCAGCAGCCTTTGCAGGCTGCCGTTTTGGCTTACCTCCTGCCATTTGGCAGGCAGGATTTCAAAGTTGCGCTCTAAATCCCGCTCGATGAGTACGCACACCCCCAGGATGGGGAAGGCTTCCTTCTTCTCCAGACGGTATTCCATTTCATCCGCTCCTTTTATAGTGATTTTAAACGAGATGGGCGGATAGGAGCGGACGGTAGCGCCGCTGCTTTTCACAGCGGAGGGGGCAATGCCATGGACAGACTGGAAGGCCCGGTTGAAGGCTGTGGGGGAATTGTATCCGAAACGGCCTGCCACGTCAATGATTTTCTCCCCGTTTTGCAGGCAGACCGCTGCCAGGGACATCCGGCGCCTGCGCACATATTCCGACAGGGACACGCCTGCCAGATAGCCAAACATGCGCTGGAAATGGTAAGGGGAGCAGCAGGCAATGCGGCCTAGCTGCTCATAATCCACCTGCTCTTCCAGGTGCCCCTCCAGATATTCCATAGCACTGTTTAACTGTTTTACCCATTCCATATCCAATGCACCTCGTTTCTCAGAAGCCATGCCGATCCTGCCGGCCGTGGCTTTTTCTATTTTATCCGGGATTTGGGGCCTTGTCCTCTCCGTCTGTGACCGGAAAAGAGAGCCTTCCTTCTATGGAGCATTATAAGGCAGGAGGGGAAAATCCGCAAGGCCGGAGGCAGGGAATGCTTTGGAAATTGCTGGAAAGTGCAAAAACGTTTTTTCTATATTTTGGGTGTGATTGCTATAATACCTGCGATAATTTGTCGGTTTATCTATGGAGTTTGTCTAAATATTGAAGAAATAGTCACTTGATTATCGCAAATGTGCGTGGTAAACTAATGCACATAGAAATAACGTTATAGTCAAACGCAGGCCGGGCCGCTGCAAAAATGGCTGGCTGCTTTGGCTGGGCACAGGGTTAGAGCTTGTATGTATAACCGAAAGGGCCGCTCAGAATGACGGTTTGCAGGCTATGGATACAAGTTCTGCGGAAGGGGGCGCATAATAAGTCACAGGACAAACAGCTTGACTGGGAAAACAAAAGAAAGCTTTTATTTTCAAAAGGTATAGGAGGAGAACCATGATACGGAAATGTACCGCGCTGGTGCTGGTACTGGCGCTGCTGCTGGCCCTTGCGGGCTGCGGGCAGAAGGCGCCGGAAAGCTCCGGGGCAGAATCAAAGGCAGAATCGAAAGCAGAGTCCAAGGCAAGCTCCCAGGCGGCGGAAAGCAAAGAGCCGGCTTCCTCGCAGGCTTCTGAAAGCAGCGGCGGCGTGCTGCGCATTGTCACAGCGGGCAAAGGCTCGGGCATCGGGTTCCCCGCGGGCTTCATCGGGTATTACGAGCGGATTTACTCTGACCCGGCTTTGGAATCTTTGGCCCGCATTGGAGAGGACAAGTCCAGCGTGGAGCCTTGGCTTGCAGAGGATATCACCGTTGACGCGGAAGCCCTGGAGATGAAGGTGACCCTGCGGGAGGGCATCAGCTTTAGCGACGGCACCCCCTTTAACGCAGACGCAGTGGTGAAAAACTGGGGCTATTACGTGGAGAACGGCTCCAACCGCTTTAAGAACGTGGAAAGCTTTGAGGCCACCGGGGAATATGAGGTGACGGCAAAGCTGACAGAATATGACAACAGCACCATTTTGAACACCTGCGTGGAGGGCGGCTGGATGGTTTCCCCCACTTTCTATGAAGAAAACGGCGACGATGTGGTGTACACCACTCCTGTGGGCACCGGGCCGTTTGTGTGCGAAAGCAGCAACCTGGACAGTGAAATTATCTATAAGAAAAACGAGAACTACTGGCAGGAGGGCAAGCCCTACCTGGACGGCATTGAGATTACCCTGTGCTCTGACTCTACCACAGCCATGACCATCTTTAAGAGCGGGGACGCGGACATTATTTTGTTCCCCGACACCACCCAGGCACAGGAGCTGCTGGAGGCGGGCTATCACATGCTGGGCAGCGCGGACGCTTACTTCCCATCCACCTCCGGCTTCACCTTCTCCAGCGGCGTGGAAGGCAGCCCTGTCAGCAATCCGGACGTGCGCAAGGCCATCTGCTACGCCATCGACTCTGAGGCCATTGTGGAGGCTTTGGGGGGCGACTTGTACCAGTATACCAACCAACTGGCAGTGCCTGGCTCTGAAACCTACAACGACCAGGTGGCGGGCTACTCCTATGACCCGGAAAAGGCCAAGGAGCTTTTGAAAAGCGCGGGCTACGGGGACGGCCTGACCATTAAGGCCACTGGATCCGGGGCCGGGGCGGAATCCTTCTTCACCCTGGTGCAGGCATATCTGGCAGAGGTGGGAGTCACCCTGGAAATTGACCTGGTGGACTCCGCTGTGTATAACGCCAAGCGCATGGTGGCTGGCGACGACAATTATGACGGCCTGATCATTTTGCAGGGCGCGGCAGTGAAGGAGCGGTATTTCGACATGTTTGGCGAAAGCCCCACCCACTATGCCCGCAGCATGGCCCAGTATGACGATGTGAACAGCCTGATGGACGTGATTAAGTTCTCCACCGACGAGGAGGAAGTACACACAGCCCTGATGGATTTCCAGACAAAGATTATTGACGACTATTGCCTGATAAAGCCCATGTATATTTCCGGATACCTTATGTTTGCCACAGACAGCGTGGCAGACAGCGGCCTGATGGAAACCCACAAGGGGTGGTGGACGCCTGCCGACTGCAAACTGCAATAAGGCAGGAAGCATATATCTATTGTTTAGGACAAAGGCAAGGCGCCTCTTGTAAGCAGGGAGCGGGGCAGGCACATGCCCCGCTTTCCCTTAGGATCCCGCTTTGCAGCCCCTGGCCCGCGTCCTGGGGCGGTGTTCCGGCATCCGCGCCTTTGAGGTGCCGGAGGGGATCCGGCTTACAGACTGCATATAACGGAAAGGTGACGCCATGTATAAGTATATCGGAAAACGCATTCTGCAAATGTTTTTAGCCCTTTTCCTTATCTCTATCTTTGTGTTCGCGCTGCTGCAAATGATACCGGGCGACCCTGTATACGCCATGCTGGGGGATGAGATTTCCATTGAACGGCACGACCAGGTGTACAGGGAGATGCGGCTGGACAGGCCCCTGCCGGAGCAGTATGGCGCGTGGATGAAGGACTTTGCCCAGGGCAACATGGGCTATTCCTTCAGCTACCGCAAGCCTGTGTCAGAGCTGGTGGCGGCAAGGCTGCCCACCACCATGTACCTGGGGGTGATTTCCTCCATTGTGTCTGTGGTGCTGGGGGTGCTGTTCGGCGCGGTGACGGCGGTGAAACGGGGGACGTGGATTGACAACGTGGTGACGGTTATCTCCAACATTGGCCTTGCCACCCCTATTTTCTGGCTGGGCATCCTGCTGGTGCTGGTGTTTTCCCTGAACCTGGGCTGGCTGCCCTCCAATGGGTTTACCTTCCCCTGGGAGGACTTGGGGATGAGCCTGAAGCAAACCATTATGCCGGTTATCTGCATGTCCATCGGGGGCATTGCCTCCTACACCCGGCAGAGCCGCTCCAGCATGCTGGAGGTTATCCGCCAGGACTACATCCGCACAGCCCGCTCCAAGGGCCTGCCGGAGGGGCGCATTATCTGGAAGCACGCCTTGAAAAACGCCCTTATCCCCATCCTCACCCTGATTGCCGTTACCCTGCGCAACACCATTGCCGGGGCCGCGGTGATTGAGAACGTGTTCAACATAAACGGCATGGGGAGCCTGATGGTGCAGTGCATCACAAAGCGGGACTTCCAGCTTGTGCAGGCGTGCATCCTGCTGCTGTCCGCCGTTACCTGCGTGTGCAACCTGCTGGTGGACATTGCCTATGCCTATGTGGATCCCCGGATCCGGCTGCAGTAAAGGGGGAGAGCAGAGTGAAAAAAGCGAAAAGATTTTTCAGTGTCCTGTTCGGCAGGAAGATTGTGCTGGCAGCGGCTGTGGTAGTCCTGTTTTTCCTGGTTTGCGCCATAGCTTCCCCTCTCCTCTCGCCTTACGACCCCAATGCCATTGACCTGAAAAGCATCCTGGAAGGCCCTTCCGGGGAGCACATTTTCGGCACAGACCAGCATGGGCGGGATTTGTTCAGCCGCATTGTGTACGGCTCCCGCATGGCGTTCCTCATTGGCGTGCTGGCGGTGCTGGTGGCGGCGGTGGTGGGCGTGGCCATAGGCCTTGCGGCAGGCTATTTCGGCGGGGCTGTGGACAATGTGCTCATGCGCCTGATTGAGGCGGAGATGTCCATCCCGGGCATTATGCTGGCCCTGGCCTTGGTTGCCACCTTTGGCAACAGCGTGGGGATGCTTATTTTCATCCTGGGTTTTTCCGCCATACCGCCCTATGCCAGGATGATGCGCGCCCAGGTGCTTTCGGTGCGGGAGCTGGACTATGTGGCGGCCAGCCGCATTATTGGCAGCGGGGATTTGCGCACCATGCTGCGCCACGTGTTCCCCAACTGCCTGTCCCCCATTATTGTGCTGATGTCCCAGAGCATTGGGGGCACCATCCTGGCGGAGGCCTCTTTAAGCTATCTGGGGGCGGGCATTATTCCTCCCACAGCCTCTTGGGGGAAGATGGTCAGCGAAGGCTACCAGTATCTGACAACAGCGCCCCTGTTTGCCCTTTTGCCCGGGGTGGCGGTTATCCTGCTGGTGCTTTCCTTCAACATTCTGGGCGACGGCCTGCGGGACGCCCTGGACCCCCATATGCGGGGAAATATATAAGGAGGTGGGGATATGGCAGAGCATTTGTTACAGGTAGACCATCTCCAAACCGTGTTCCACACCCGGGAAGCCCTGGTGCGGGCGGTGGACGACGTGTCCTTTACTGTGGACAAGGGGGAAATCGTCAGCATTGTGGGGGAAAGCGGCAGCGGGAAATCTGTTTCCATGTTAAGCGTTTTGCAGCTTATCCAGATGCCCCCGGGGGAGATTAAGGGAGGGCAGGCCCTGTTTGAAGGGAAGGATCTGCTGGCCCTGAAGCCCGGCAGCGAGGAGCTGCGGCAGGTGCGGGGCGGGAAAATCTCTATGATTTTCCAGGAGCCTATGACCTCTTTAAACCCGGTGCTTACGGTGGGGGATCAGATTATGGAATCGGTTATCCTCCACCTGGGGTATGGGAAAAAGGAGGCCAAGGCCAGGGCCTTGGAGCTTTTGGAGCTGGTGGGCATTCCCGACGGGGAGGAGCGGCTGGGGTATTACCCGGTGCAGTTCAGCGGCGGCATGCGCCAGCGGATTATGATTGCCATGGCCATGGCCAGCAACCCCAAGATACTCATTGCGGACGAGGCCACCACCGCCCTGGACGTGACCACCCAGGAGCAGATTCTGGACCTGCTGCGGGACATTGTGCGCAAAACCGGCACGTCCCTGATTATCATCACCCACAACCTGAGCGTGGTGGCCCGGTATGCCGACCGCATTTACGTGATGTACGCGGGGAACGTGGTGGAAAGGGGCACAACGGAGGAGCTGTTCGCTTCCCCTGCCCACCCCTACACCCGGGGGCTGCTCCAGGCCATCCCCCGGCTGGACGGGGACAAGAGCCGGCCCCTTGTCGCCATTGAGGGGATGCCCTTGAACCCCGCCAAAAAGGACGGGCACTGCCCCTTCCTGCCCCGCTGCCGCTATGCGGGGAAGGCCTGCCGGGAAAAGCCCATGCCGCCCATGGAGGATATAAGCCCCACCCATGGGGCCGCCTGCTGGCAGGGGGCGCTGGAAGAGGCGGGAAAAGCGGCGGGAGGCGAGGGAGCTTTTTCGGAAAAGAATTTGGGGGAAGTGCTGCTTTCTGTCAGCCACGTGAAAAAGTTCTACCCCGTTTACAAGGGGGTGCTGCGCAAGAAGGTGGCGGACGTGAAGGCTTTAGACGACGTGACCTTTTCCCTGCGGGCCGGGGAGACTGTGGGCCTGGTGGGGGAAAGCGGCTGCGGAAAAACCACTTTGGCAAAGTCTATCCTGTGCCTCCACGAGATTACGGAGGGGGAAATCCTCTTTGAGGGGAAGGACATCACCCGGCTGAAAAAAAGCGCCGTGCGCCCCCTGCGCCGGGACATCCAGTTTATTTTCCAAGACCCCTACGGCTCTTTGGATCCCCGCCAGACAGCGGGAAGCATTGTGGGGGAGGTGCTGAAGGTGAACCGCCTTGTGTCCTCCAAGGAGGAATATGACAAGCGGGTGGTGGAGCTGTTCGAGGCGGTGGGGGTTGACCCGGCCCTGCGGGACAGGATGCCCCACGAGTTCTCCGGGGGCCAGCGCCAGAGGCTGGGCATTGCCAGGGCTTTGGCCTCAAACCCCAGGCTGGTGATATGCGACGAGCCGATTTCCGCCCTGGACGTATCCATTCAGGCCCAGATTATCAACCTGCTTATAGAGCTGCAGAAAAAGCGGGGCCTCACCTACCTGTTCATTGCCCACGACCTTTCTGTGGTCAGGCACATCAGCGACCGCATTGTGGTGATGTATCTGGGCAAGGTGGTGGAGGTGTCCCCCTGGCAGGAACTGTATGAAAACCCCCAGCACCCTTACACCAGGGCGCTGCTGTCCGCCATTCCCATTCCAGACCCGGAGGTGGAAAAGCAGCGGGGCCGCTCCTCCTTCCAGGGAGAGGTGCCAAGCCTTTTGAACCGCCCCTCGGGCTGCGTGTTCCACACCCGCTGCCCCTATAAGACGGAGCGCTGCGAAAAAGAAGCGCCCCAGCTTCAGGACAGGGGCGCGGGCCATCTGTGCGCCTGCTTCCACAGGACATGAGGGGCCATGAGGCCCCGGGGGCGCGGCGCCCGGTAAAAACACAGAAAGGAGGAACGCTTATGACAAAACGGGTGGGAGCAGCCAGGGAGCCTTTGTGGAACAAGCCGTTTATCCTGGTGCTGGCTATCAGCGTTTTCACCTGCACAGCCTCCCAGATGGTGACGCCGCTCATTTCCAAATTTGCCCTGAGCCTGGGCGCGCCCCTTACCCTGGCTGCAACCATTTCCAGCTTTATGTCCCTGGCGGCGCTGTTCTGCCGCCCTGTTTCCGGCATCCTTTCCGACAGGATGAACCGGAAGAAGATTATGATTGTCTCCACTGCCATTGTGGCCTTGAGCATGGCCTGCTACGCCTTTTCCACCAATATCGCCATGCTCTTTGGGGCCAGGGTGGTGCATGGCATTGCCTTTTCCTTCATGGGGGTTTCCAACATGGCCCTGGGCAGCGACTTTGTGCCCGAGTCCCGCATGGGGGAGGGGCTGGGGTATCTGGGGCTGGGGAACATCCTGGCCTATGCCATTGGCCCCAGCCTGGGGCTGGAGATAAGCGGGACATTCGGGTATCCCGCTGTGTTCACCCTGGCGGCGTCTCTGGCCTTTATCAGCGTGGCCGCCATGTTCCTGATACCCGACATGCCCCGGCCCGCCCCTAAGGAAACGGCGGAGAAGAAAAGGTTTTCCATCAACAACTTCTTTGCCAAGGACATCACCCTTTACGTGGTGGTGCTCATCCTCTTCACCTGCGGCAACGGCCTGATGAATACATACCTTGCCATCCTGGGGGAGGAGCGTGGCATCCCCAACGTGGGGCTGTATTTCACAGCCTACTCCCTGGCGGTGCTGCTGGTGCGGCCTGTGGCAGGGAAGATTAACGACCGCTTCGGCCTTTCCGCCATTATGATTCCCGCTTTTGTGCTGGGCTGCGGGGGGATGCTGCTGGTGGCGGGGGCCAAAAGCATAGGGCCTATTGTCCTGGCAGGGGTGCTGAAGGCCCTGAGCCAGGGGGCGGCCCAGCCCGCCATACAGGCTTACAGCATCCGCTATCTTGGCAAGGAAAACGCCGGGGTGGCCACCAGCACCTGCTATATTGGCCAGGACTTAGGCAACTCGGTGGCCCCCATTGTGGGCAGCTTTGTGGTGTCCGGCTTCAGCTTCGGGACGCTTTACGCGGGGTATGCGGTGCTGCTGCTGGCAGGAGGCACAGGCTGCTACCTGCTACAGCGGTTCATAGAGCGGAAAAAAGCGGGACGGTGATGGAAAAAGCTTCCATTTTCCAGTATAATATGAAGAAGAATAGGGAGCGGAAAGGTGGAAGCGAGCGATGGTGAAGCTGACGGACATAGCCCAGAGGGCCAACGTTTCAGTGGGGACTGTTTCCCATGTGCTGGGAGGGAAGGGGGACCAGCGGCGGATATCCAAGGCCACCCAGGAGAAAGTGCTGCAGATTGCGGCGGAGCTGAACTATCAGCCCAACGTGTTTGCCAAAAGGCTGCGGGACCGGCATTCTGTGCCGGTGTTCACCCTGTTTTACAAGCCCGGCCTCTCCGCCACCTTTCTGGGGGAAATGGTCAAGGGCATCCAGAAGGTGCAGCTTGAAACGGCCCACAGCTTTGAGGTGATGGTGCAGCCCTATGTGTCTGAGGAGTTCCAATGGGCGAAAACCGCTTTGGGCAGCACCAGCGGCAACGGGGTGATTATGTGCAACACCACCATTGAGGAGTCCCGGGAGCTGGAGAGCATGAGCCTGCGGGCGCCTGTGGTGTTCTTTAACCGCTATTCCCCGAAATACAGCAGCGTCTACTCCGACTTTTCCAAGGTGGGCGCACAGACCGCCCGGCTGTTTTTTGAAAAGGGCTACCGGAACGTGGCCCTGGTGGGCACAGGGCAGAACATCTCCAACCACGTGATGCGGGAAAAGGGCTTCCTTGCCACCTGCGCCAAGCTGGGGATGTCGGCAAAGCTGTGGACAGGGGAGCCGAAGGGGGACAGCGCCTCCTATGGCTACAGGCTGACAAGGGAAATCCTCCAGTCCGGCGCTGTGCCGGAGGGGATTTTCTACAGCGCAGACGAGTTTGCCATGGGGGGTATTAGGGCCTGCCGGGAGCTGGGGGTGTCCCTGCCGGAGGCCATAGGCATGATGGGCTATGGATCCTCCCACTTTAACGAGTACCTCACCCCCTCTTTAAGCTCTGTGGGCTTCCCCATTTCCAATATGATACAGGACTGCGTGAACCTGCTTTTGGACAAATACTATAACAACAGTCAGGAGTGCAAGTCCATCCGCTTCCAGGCGGACTTTACCTTCCGGGAAAGCTTCCGGCCGGATTAAGGCGGGCAGGCCCGGAAACAAACCATGACTACACCTTTGTTTTTGCAGGCTTTGTTCCCCGGAACCCCCGCCCCAGGCGGGCGGGAGCCCGGGGCCTGCATGGCAGGCATCATAAAAATTTCAAGAAAGGAGCGATACCGGGCACGAAAGGCGGATGTTTCATCTCTTTTCGTGCGAATCCTGTATCGCATGGCAGGCATCATAAAAATTTCAAGAAAGGAGCGATACCGGGCACGAAAGGCGGATGTTTCATCTCTTTTCGTGCGGATTCTGTATCGCATGGCGATTAAAAATGGCATATTTGAAGCTGCACATTTTTTCCAACACCCTGGAGATGGCCACCCAGGTGGACGTAATCCTGCCGGAGAGATACCTCTATGGCGGGATGCAGGCCCCGGTGCGAAAGGACGGCAGGCACCCGGTTTTATACCTGCTCCATGGGGGCGGGGACGACAACACCCGCTGGGTGCGCTTTACCTCCTTAGAGCGCTACGTGACCCAGTATGGCCTGATGGTGGTGTGCCCCAACGGCCTTGTAAGCCGCTATACCAACATGGCCTATGGCTGGCGGTTTCATGACTATATCGCAAAGGAGCTGCCGGAGATTATCTCCTCTATGTTCTATGTGTCGCAGAAGCGGGAGGACACCTATATTGCCGGGCTTTCCATGGGAGGCACCGGGGCCTTGACCATCGGGCTTTCCCAGCCGGAAAAATACGCCTGCATCGGGGTGCTTTCCGCCGGCAACTGGGTGGCGGAGAAAATGTATACCCCAGACCAGATGCCCCCGGAAACCATTGCCAAACGGGTGCGCACAAACCTTATCTGCTATGGGGTGGAGGACACTTCAGAGCTTTTGGGCAATCCCCAGTATGACGCCTTTGAAATGGCCAGGCGGGCTGTGGAAAAGGGCGGGCCGCTGCCCCGGATTTTCCACAGCATCGGCACAGAGGATCATAAATATGAAAACGTCCAGAAAACCCGGCGGTTCTTTGAGGACATGCCCGGAAACCCCTTTGGCTATGCGTATCATGAAGGCCCGGGCCGCCACGAGTGGAAGGTGTGGGATCATTGGATACAGGAGTTTTTGAAGTGGGCTGACATACGGGTGGATAAGTAAAGGAGGGGACGGATTTGGCACTGATTGAAATGAATTTTTGTTCGCGGATACTGAACATGAACACCCAGATGACCGTGGTGATGCCGGAAAGGCTTAACGGCGTGGGGGTGCGCCCGGGGTTCTACCGGGAGGACGGCAAATTCCCGGTGCTGTACCTGCTCCATGGGGGCGGCGGGGATCACACAGATTGGCTGCGCTATTCCTCTGTGGAGCGCTATGCCTCGGAACTGGGCCTGGCCCTGGTGTGCCCGGCAGTGGCCCACAGCGCCTACTGCAACATGGCCTACGGCCCCCGGTATGCAGACTTCCTCCACGAAGAGGTGTGGGAGCTTACCCACGAGATGTTCCGGCTTTCTGACAGGCGGGAGGACACCTTTGTGGCAGGACTTTCCATGGGAGGCCATGGGGCCTTTAAGTGGGGGCTTTCCCAGCCGGAAAAGTTTGCCGCCATCGGCGCCTTGTCCGCGGGGAACAAGATTGCGGAGAAGCCCCTGACCACAGAGCAGGTGTCCCAGTTTGGGGTGGACTTCCGGGCCAAGCGCCGGGAGCTGGTGTATGGGAAGCAGGACTTGTCCGAGCTTTTGGGAAACCCGGAACAGGATTTCTTTGAGATGGCCCGGATCTGCCTGGGGGAAAAGAAGCCCCTGCCCCGGATTTTCCACGCCATTGGCAGGCAGGATCACAACTATGAGGGCGTGCAGCTTACCCGGCAGTTCTTTGAGGACATGCCCGGGAACCCCTTCGGCTATGAGTATCACGAGGGCGAGGGCATCCATAGCTGGGAGTTCTGGGAGGAGTGGATCCAGCGCTTCTTAAACTGGCTGGTGGAGGAAGGGCTGCTTAAGCAGAAAGAGAAGTGAACAAAAAAAGAAGGGGCCGCGCGTTTACTATAGCGCGGCCCCTTGCGGGCTTTATGTAGCCCGCAGGCCGAAGCTGATGGAGAGGGCCTGGTTTACCCTGTCCATAGAGTCCCTGTCTAGCTTGCCCATTTTCTCCCGGAGGCGGTGCTTGTCGATGGTGCGCACCTGCTCTAAAAGCACCACAGAATCCTTTAAAAGGCCGCTGCCCTGGGCGTCCACCTCTATGTGGGTGGGCAGGTTTGCCTTGTCCCGCTGGCTGGTGATAGCCGCCGCGATAACCGTGGGGCTGAACCGGTTGCCCACGTCGTTCTGCACAATCAGCACAGGCCGCACGCCTCCCTGCTCCGAGCCTACCACAGGGCTTAAGTCTGCATAATAAATATCGCCTCTACGCACGTTCACCATATTCACGCTCCGCATAAGAATTGCCATGGGGTACGGGGCCGCCCGTACCGCTCCTTCCTGCTGTATTGCCATAACCGGCTTTCACAGGTATTTTGCCCGGGAAAAGCCGGCTTTAATCAAAGGCAGGATTTTTTTGAGGAATCCCTCTGTTCCATTTTATTGGCCTGGCCCGGTTTTGTGCGCGGGTATTGCACCATTTTCCCCTGCCGTCATACTATAGTACCAAGAACACAAAAGGAGGAGATTCCATGCCTGATAATGAGTACGTCTCCCAGCAGGAGGGAGAGGGCGGTTTTAAGGAAGCTGTGTGCATCGATGCCATGCGCATATACGATTCGTGCAGCGAAAAGCAATTATCATCCTATAGGTAAATGGGCGCAAGGAAAACATCCAGCCGGAATTCGGCGGGCCTTGCGCCTTTTTCCTTGTAATACACCGCTTTTTCGATGACGGTTTTCAAAATCTGGTTGCGCTCTCCCGCAGGCAGATCCTGGTAACAGTCGAACAGGTTTTGCAGACGCTGGGTCATTTGGGGGATATCTAACTGCCTGGAGGCATGGAGCTGGGTTTTGGCAGCTTCCAGGCTTTGTATGCGCTGGGACAAGGCCTGATGGCGGGAAAGAAACGTTTCTGTGTCGTATATGCCCTGCTCCAGCAGGTCGTGGAGCTTTTCATCCTGGGCCTTCGCTGTGGCAATCTGCTTTTCTAAAGCCTGCCGGGTTTGGGCTGTATGGTCTTTTGGGGGAGCCTCTTCCCTCTGGGACTGCACCAAAAGGGACAGTTCCTCTTTCATCCGGGCAATCAGGCGTTCTTCCACCAGGTTCAGCTTGCTGGACACAATGCAGCCTTGTTTTTGACACAGCAACATGGGGCCACCCCGCTTGTCAGCCTGACGCTGCATGATGTGCCCGCAGTTGCCGCAGACAATCAGCCCGGCTAAAGGATTTTCAATTATGCCTGTAAAGCTGGGGGAATGGTAGCGCCCGGCAAAAATCTCCTGCACCCGGTGAAACAATTCCTGGGAAATAATGGCGGGATGCAGGCCCTCCACCACTGTCCACTCCTCTTTGGGATGATAGATGGTGGCGTGTTTCTCATTCTGCCTGCCAGGGCGGACGTGGGTTTTCCGGTTCCAAACCACCTGGCCCACATATACGGGGTTTTTCAAAATCCCGCGTATGGTGGTGCGGTTGAACTGCTGGCCTCGCCGGGGCACAGCCCCCAGTGCGTTTACTGTGTCGGCAATGCGCTGGCAGCCCATGCCATTGGCATACAGCTCGAACATCTGCCGCACAAAAGCGGCTTCCGTCTCGTTAGGCGTGAGGGAAGGGGCCTTGCCTACCCGGGTTTTGTCATAACCGTATGGGGCATTTGCAATATAGGCCCCGCGTTCCACTGTGGCCCGCACGCCCCGGCGCAGTCGGCGCTTTATCATCTTGTATTCCTGTCGGCCTAGGAAGGTTTCAAATTCTGTGTAGGTTTCATCGGCTTCGTCTGATAAGTCGTACACCTTATTAGGCGTGATGATTTTGGTGTGGGAGGACTTAAAGGCATCCAGGATGGCGCCCTGGTCGCTCATGGAGCCGCGCCCCAGGCGCTGGATATCCATGCACAGCACCCCAGCGTAGTCCCCGCGCTCTACCCGCTCTAAAAGGCGCAGCATCTGGGGGCGGGCGTACAGGCTGTCGCCGGAGGCCACTTCCTCGAACACGTCCTCTGGGGCCACGTGTATGCCATGGGTTTCCATGCACTTTAAAAGGGCTTCCCGGTGGCGGCGCAGGGTGGCTTCGATAGGTTCCCCGGGGTCGTCAGCCCGGCTTTTCCGAAGGTATTCGGCATAACGCATAACGGCCTCCTTATTGTAAAACCGTCCGTCCTTGCGTGGGACGGGCTTTTGCTTTTATGGATTACATTTCCCGCACGGCGAATATCCCGCCGCAATAGCTTCATCCCGAGTTCCAGTGAAATCGGCGTAATTCTGAGGGGCTATTTTTTTCACGCTGCTGCATGTGGGATAATGAAATTTCATGCTGCTAGTATTGAGTACATAATTTGCAGAAGTTTGCTGTTGATCTGGATTATCATATGTATCGAAATTGTTTCCATTCCCTGTATGTCCTGTGGGAGGCTGTGAGGGGGTTCCATCGGCTGCACTATTGCCTGAGACAGGTTTTTTTGTGGGCTGGGGCGTTTCAAGGGAGGGAGTTTCCTGGGGCGCAGGGGTAGAGGCTGGTACTTGGGCCGGGGGAGAAGTGGGCGCTTTTGTTGCGCTGCTGCTGGGTTCTGGCGTGGGTTCCGGAGTGGGGGAAGGGCTTGGCTTTTCCTGGCGGGCTGTGTAGCTGGTGTGGCTGCTGGATTTTTCCAAAGAAATATCCCCCATTGCCTGGGAGATGCAGCCCTCGTCATCTAATTGCCCATAGGTACTCACATAGGTGTGGCTGCCTGTGAACTGTATGCCTGTGCCGTCCTCAAAAATAACAGACCACCATTTGTAATCGCTGCCCTGCACCCTGGTTTCCGCAAATTTGGAAAAATCTTCTTCACTGGCAGCTTTGGCATCCGCTTTCTTCATATGTATGCAGGCCCATTCGCCAATTTTCTCGGTGCGCACGCCGTTCTTCACGTCCTGTACTTCCACTTCGGGCAGCAGGAACGGGTTTGTTATGGGGGCCTGGGAGGAAACTGCCGAAGAAGCGGGCGCGGCCTTGCCCGGGTTGATGGCATTGCCGATGTTTCCGATTATGCCTAAAACAAGAACCGCCGCTACCGTCCAGAACCACCAGCGCTTGGTTAGCGGCTTCTTTCCGTTAGCGGCGGGGATGGTTTTTTTGCATTGGGGGCATGTCTGGGCTTCCTGTGGGATAACCGCCCGGCAATGGGGGCAATATTTGCCGCGGACAATCAATGCCCCACAAGAGGTGCATTTTGTTGCGCCTTGCGGAAGTTCAGCGGCGCAGTTTGGACATTTCATTAAAAATCATCCTTCCTTATAATCAGCGCTTATAATATCCAGATTTCCTGGCCATATCTAAAGCCGATTGTATGGATTTATGTATTCTGTTGGCAGTTTCATAATCTGTTGCAACATTAAAGGTTTCTTTAATCGTATCTACTGTAATAATTCCCATAACCAATTTTTTTTGAAAAGTGATATCGTTTATGTTGTTCAGGCTTACAGTTTGTACAACACTTCCAATTGCCCGTTTTTGCGCCATTATAATCCGCTTGCTTGTTATCACATAAGCAAAGTTCTTATCATGTTGGGTCATAGATTTAAAGTTATGTAAGCCCTCAAATGCAGTAAAAACGTGCTCATTTGTATCCAGCATATCCTCAATCAGCCCAAAATGTTTCAAGTCCCAACTTTTCATATTACCAGACCCCAGTCCACGGGAAGTACAGAAACCGTACATTTCTTCTGCTGTTCGAAGTTGAATTGCCATATATACTGCCTCATTCCTCATTGATTTAAAATATAATTAAAATTTCTTCATTGTTTTCTGCTATGCTTCTTTTGTGTCCAAGCTAAATTTATCGTATTTTTTATATTTTCCAGAACGCAGCATGGTGTCTGCATAGTCTGCTACCATTTCTTGCCCCTGTTCGTTGAGTTCCCGAAATATCTCTATCAGGCGTTGCTCTTGTGGGTTCAGGCCTGTATCCTCGCTGGCGGGGTGGCCTGCAGGCTGTGGGTTGTCGGTGTTGCCTAAGAGGTAGTCAAGACTTGTACCTAAAAGACCAGCAATTGTTTCAAGCTGTTCCGTAGTGAGGGTGGTTTTTCCATTTTTGAATTCCGTCATTCTACTGCGATAAAATTTTCCCGGAATATTTTCGTTCAGATATTTCCATGTGATTCCTTTTCTTTTTCTAATCTCATCGATTCTGTTGTAAGTATCCACAGAAACACCTTGCTTTCTTATAAAAATAAGAATATAATAAAGCTACATAACCAAAGGGGGTATAATCAATGAAAAAATGGAGCCGCAAAGAATTCAATGCATATTTCATTGGTCAGGTGTGCGGGACAGTATCGACCTTGCTCGGCCTTATAATCAGTTATGTCTTAACAAAAGTTTTCTAAGAACATTTATTTGCCAAAAGATAACCAACAATTGCTCCTAAAATTGCGGATATTGGGTTCATCCACAAAGCAACCCAAAACCGGAATGATTCTTTGCGTTCATGTTTGAGATCATCCCAATATTTATATGCCGCCGGTTGAATCAGCACACATTCTTTTCCCACCTTAGGGCCTTTTGGAGCTTTCCCAAGTGAATGAACATATCCAAGATGTTTATATTTCTCTATAATCTTTCTGTTCACTCGATTAACAGCAACAGCATCTTTGTCTAACTGTTTCATTAAATGAAGCTCATACCAAACCATTCTAAAGGATTCCACCCCACCTAAACAGCGCTCTCACTTAAAAAGTGAGGGTGCGTTTGTTTATATTCCCACAATTCTTAAAAAAGTTAGAAATTGCTTGACTTCTTATTTTTTTAAGATTATAATATAAGCACAGCTTAAGAAGACAACACAAAGCCAAGCCCACCAAAACCAAATTGCTGAAAAACAAAATAAGCGAAATGGGAGTGGGTTGATGCTGCAAAACAGTATTTTGTTGTAGTTTTTGACACTTCTATCATACAAGATACTGCAAATGTTGTCAAGCAGAACTTGAAAAGGGGGAGGTGAGAATCAGTGAAAATGGCTATAAAAAAAGGCCGTAATGGCAAGCCTATAAAATGCAAGCGGGTTTGCTATTATGAAGCAGACATCGAAAATATTCCGACATACGATTTGGTTTCGGAACTGGAAAAGCGAAAAGGCGTTATTAAGCATATGATTGGCCCAACAGCAGAAATCACAGTCCACGAATCAGGGCCAGCAGTTTTACTTGTGGTGTTTGATTAAAAGAAAAAGATGCGTTTTTCGTTAAATTTTCCCTGAATGTTTTTACGATAATATTCTCCTATACAATCAGAGGAAATCAAATCGCCGTATAAAAAAGCTGGGACTACAGAGTAATCAAAAGCTTCGTCATTTTTGAATACAACACGAAGCGTGCCGTTCTCATATCCCACTTTCGCAATAGTGTTTGATTTAACGGGTTCCATCTTCATCAAAAATGCACCACCTTATTTGTTATATTTCATCTATTTACTTCTGGTTTATCTGTTCGCCCTAAAAGGTAATCTACGGAGCAGTCCAAGTAATCGGCAATGCGGGCGAGGTTGATTGCTGTAATATTCTGGCCTTTAGCTAAATGAGATATTAGGTTGATACCAAGACCTAACTCTTCAAGCATCTTTTTGAGCGCAATTTTTTTTGATTTTGCCTGAGATTTTATTCGGTCAGACATTTGTTGGTTATTATACACAATCAACCCTTCCCTTTCTGTGCAAATCACAAAATCACTGTAAAAAGTGAAAACACCATTGACAATCACCGTTTACAGTGATATACTAAAGGCACACTTGACAAGGCGAGCTTGAAAACGCAAGCGGCCCGCAGGAGCCTTTGGTACAATATGGTGACACTATTATATTAAAGGATAGAGTTAGGCTTGTCAAGCCAAGCTTGAAAAGAAAGGAGGCATTTGCCTATGAGGTTTAAAGAGGCCCGGGAAAAGGTCGGGTTATCGGTAAAAGATGCGGCGGCGAGGCTGGGGGTTTCTATAACTTCCATATACTATTGGGAAACGGATACATATGTGCCGGAATCCAAGCGCCTTCCAGAGATTGCCAATCTGTACGAGTGCTCAGTAGACTATTTGCTAGGCCTTGATACCGTACAGCAGGACAGCGCGTAAGAAAAGCCCCTTTCAAGTGCTGCAACACAAGAAAAGGGCCGGGGCAGAGGTTCGCCGAATTTACGGAGTGCATACCGCCCATTGCTGGGCGGCAGGGCGATGGTTCACCTCGTTCGTAGAATTTGTGCCAGCCAGGGCAACGATTTCCTCCAAACGGTTGGTTGTCTTATCTGCGTTATCAAAAATACCAGTAGCATTTTCAATGGCCTTAAGTACAGGATTATCACGTGCAGTTGCAAGGCTCATATTAGCGATAGACGACATCCAATTTGTTACTCCGCAAAAGCGGGGGCAGGCCATTTCTGACCGCCTCTCACGGTCGCCCGTAAGTTCAGACTGTGCCTTTATCCGCGTGGGATACTCCGTATCCAGTCGTTACACCTTCCCTATGTAGGGCTTGGCTCGGCGTATTCTGCTATGAATCAGTTTATCACAGAGTTTGAACGAGCGCAAGAGGCGGATGGAGTTTTTGACAGAAGCAGGACAGCGCGTAGGAATGGGAGACGCGATGAATGACAGTGAGCACTATAAAAACATCCACTGATGCTGCCCTAACAGCATCAGTGGACTAGCAAGACCTATTGGAACAAGCAACAGGTCTGCATGAGGATATTGTACCACAACCTCCTGCGGGCCGCAACCGGTAAGGAGGAATTTTTATGGCAAAGCATAAGCAACGGGACTTCGAGGATGTTGTGCGGCAAATAGCCCGCAGTGAAGAGGACGTGGACAAGGTGCTGGAAGCTGCTAAGCTGCAGCGCACTCCCAAAAGTACGTTTTGGGACAGGGTGGACTTTTTGGAGGCTGCCCTCGGCGGGGTGCTGCTGCTGTTTGCGCTGGGTATGGTGCTGATGATGGTGTTGACCATCCTTTTTGACTGATGGGTGATAGGACAATCCCAAACATAAATATATATAAACCGAGGTGATACATATGCTGGACAAAAGAGGACGGGACATTGGAGAACCTATTATAACTCTGTACCGCAGGGAGGCCACGCCCCAGGAAATGGCTGCTGCCCGGACTTATCAGGTGGAGGCGCTGAAGGGGATTTTCACCCGGGTAGACGGTTACCCCACTCGGGTTAACGTGCGGTGGGAAAGCGCAGAGGAGGGGTTTTACAGGCAGCCGCTGGCCCCCGGATGACAGGCCGCCCCTTCGGGGGCAGGGGACAAGCATTTTTAAGGGAGGCTCACGCAAATGGAACAAAAAGGCGTTGATTTATCCTATGCCAACAAGGGGGTGGATTACAGGCTGCT
>ERZ779627.32-NODE-32-length-72515-cov-35.622799_pt1 | contig 72515 bp, 70 predicted proteins | sample MGYA00514191_ERZ779627 | MGnify/ENA primary metagenome ERZ779627 (study PRJEB29562, sample SAMEA4376705) | mouse gut metagenome | isolation source: Cecum | study: EMG produced TPA metagenomics assembly of the A DSS colitis mouse model was used to assess the... | reverse complement strand
ATGGAGGAAGATTCGGGATAGATACCTGTCGGAGCATCCCATGTGTGAGAAATGCCAGCAGGCCGGGAAACTGACCGCCGCTGTGGAAGTACACCATATCAAGCCGTTGTCGAAGGGCGGCACCCATGCGGAGGCAAACCTGATGGCGCTATGCAAGAAATGCCATTCCGAGATCACGGCCCGTGAGGGCGGACGCTGGGAACGGCGGCAGTGATGGCAGGGGGAGAGAAAATCTCCAAAACAGGCCCCACGGGTAGCGGGCGTGGGGTATCGCGTGAAAAATCGCGCTTTCAAGTTGGGTATATGCCCGCAGTTTCAAGGAAGGAGGTGGCGGCCCTATGGCAAACGGCCACGGTGGTGCGCGGATCGGCGCGGGCCAGAAGAAAAAAGCGTTGTCGGATAAAATCGTGGAAGGCAACCCCGGCAAGCGCAAGCTGACAGTCATGGAGTTTTCGGATACCGCCGACCTTCAAGGGGAGCAGATGCCGCCGCCCCGTGATTTTCTGGCGGCGCACCAAAAGAGCGGCAGGGAGCTTCTGGCCGTGGAGGTTTACGAGCGCACTTGGACGTGGCTCCATGAGCGGGCCTGCGACCACCTGATACCGGCGCAGATTTTGGAGCAGTACGCTATGGCAATCTCCCGCTGGATACAGTGCGAGGAGGCGATCTCGGAGTTTGGCTTCCTTGCCAAGCATCCGACCACAGGGAACGCGATCCCGTCGCCCTATGTTTCCATGAGCCAGAGCTTTTCCAAGCAGGCCAACAACCTTTGGTTCCAGATTTACCAAGTCGTCCGGGAGAACTGCTCCGCCGAGTACAAAGGGGCAACCCCGCACGACGATATGATGGAGAAGCTCCTTTCCGCCCGGCGCGGCGGTTAAAATTAAGTTTTAACGGAGGTTTAGCATGAATATTTTACAGCTCCCTTTGGAGGAGATACACCCTTACGAAAACAATCCGAGGAAAAATGACAATGCCGTGGACGCGGTGGCGGCCAGCATTAAGCAGTATGGTTTTCTTGTCCCTCTGGTGATCTCTGCCGAGTATGAGATCATTGCCGGACATACCCGGTACAAGGCGGCGGGCAGGCTTGGCCTTTCCACGGTTCCCTGCGTCATTGCCGACGAGCTGACCGAGGATCAGATCAAAGCCTTCCGGCTGGCGGACAATAAGGTGGGCGAGCTGGCACAATGGGACGTTGACCTGCTCCCGTTGGAACTGGCGGACATTGCGCAGGATATGACGGTGTTCGGTTTTGAGAGCATTTCCGAGGAGGAGTTTGGCGAGGAATTTACGCTGGATTCCGGCGAGAAAAAGCCCTACCAGCAGATCAGCCTTACCCTGCACGACAAGCAGGCGGAGCTTATCATGGCCTGCATTGATTACGTCCATGCCCACGAGGAGGTGGGGGAAACCTTCGGCAATGAGAACCGGAAGGGCAACGGCGTGTATGAGGTGGTGAGGCAATGGGCCGAGCAAAAGAAATTAGTCTGAAAGTGATACCGGGGAAGGTGGCGAACCCATTCATGCGGCGGCACCATTACAGCGGGACGGTGGTAAACAATAGCTGTCTGCATTTTGGCGTATTCTTAGACGGGCGGCTTCATGGCGTTATGAGCTATGGGCCGAGCCTGAACAAATCCAAAATCCTGCCGCTGGTGGCCGGGACTGGCTGGAATGAGTATCTGGAATTAAACCGGATGGCCTTTGACAGCGTCCTCCCGCGCAATTCCGAGAGCCGGGCAATCTCCCTGAGCATTAAGCTGCTCAAAAAGTATGCGCCCCATGTCAAGTGGATCATCAGCTTTGCCGACGCTTGTTCCTGCGGCGACGGGGCGATCTACCGGGCCAGCAATTTTATCCTGACCGGCATTAAGGAAAATGAGGCGCTCTGCCTTTTGCCGGACGGCACGAAGATACACAAGCTGACGCTGGAAGCAAACCCGCTGGCCCCGCGCAGGGAGCTGGGCGGGCGTTCCTTCTTTGACGTGACTGACGGCAACTTTAGCTGGGGCCGGTATATGGAGGCGGCAGGCGGCACATTGCTCTCCGGCTATCAGCTCCGCTATATCTATTTCATAGACAAGGCGAAACGGAAAGATTTGACCGTCCCGGAAATCCCCTATTCCCGCATTGACGAGCTGGGGGCCGGGATGTATAAAGGCGAAAAAATGACACTGGCCGAGCGTCATGTGGGAAAGGAGGCGTGAAGATGGGCCGGGCAAAAGAGATTGTGATGAAAGTGATTCCCGCAAAGGTGGCGACCCCGTTTATGAAGGCCCACCATTACAGCGGCAAGGTGGTGAATAACAGCACGCTCCATTTTGGCGTGTTTTTAGACGGCCAGCTCCACGGTGTTATGAGCTACGGGCCGAGCCTCGATAAATCAAAGATAATCGGGCTGGTGAAGGATACCGGCTGGAATGAATTTCTGGAACTGAACCGGATGGCCTTTGACAGCTACCTTCCCCGCAATTCCGAGAGCCGGGCGATCTCCATGAGTATTAAGCTCATAAAGAAATATGCGCCGCAGATCAAATGGATCATCAGTTTTGCCGACGCTTGCTCCTGCGGGGACGGCACCATTTACCGGGCCAGCAACTTTGTCCTGACCGGCATTAAGGAAAATCTAAACCTTGCGGAGCTTCCCGACGGCTCCCGCGTCCATAAGATGACGCTGGCGAGCAACCCTACTTCTCCCCGGAAGGAGCTGGGCGGCCTAACCTTTTTTGATGTGACGGGCGGCACCTATAATTTCAAGAAATATCTGGACTATGTGGGGGCCACGCCGATCCCCGGCTACCAACTCCGCTATATCTATTTCATAGATAAGAAAAAGCGGCAGGATCTGACGGTGCCGGAGGTGCCGTTCTCCATGATCGACGAGCTGGGGGCCGGGATGTATAAGGGCGAGAAGGTATCGCAGGCCGAGCGGCACAGCAGACTTACGCCGGAGTAACGCTCCGGCTATCATGCGCGGATAGGCTAAGGGCAGACCGCCCGCCAACCGGCGGGAAATGGCGGTTCGATTCCGCACTCCGCGCTCTAAAATTCCGCCCTTGCTTTCCACGGGCTTTCAGGGTAATCTGTCGTCACATTTTGAAAGCGAGGGATTTATTATGAGCGAGCAGTATTTGAAAATCGGAAGCTATACGCCGGAAAAGGACGGTAAAGAGGCGGTCATAGAACGGGACTATTTTCAGCAGGGCTGGATCGTAAAGGACGAGGAAGCCTTTCTGAAATTCCCGGATAAGGTATGCTATGTGCCGGAGCTTTCCGACGAGGGCTATACCCGGCAGGATTTTCTGGATATGTGTAACGGGCAGGAGGAATTTGCCACCATGCTTTTTGAAATGGTGGACTGGCAGAGCCCGGAAACTTTGAAAAATGAGCTGTTCGATATGCGGGAGATTGATTTCTGCCCGGTATGCAAAAAGCTCTATTTCATGGCAGGGGAACAAAAGCCCTGCCCGATATGCGGGAGAAACCCGGAGGAGGTAGAACATGCAGATACAGAAAGTGAGCGCCGACCGTCTGAACCCGGCGGCCTATAACCCGCGTCGGGATTTGAAGCCCGGCGACAAGGACTATGAAAAACTGAAACGCTCTATTGAGGAGTTTGGATTTGTAGAGCCGGTGGTCTGGAACAAGGCCACCGGCTTTGTAGTGGGCGGCCACCAGCGGTTGAAGGTCTTGCTGGATATGGGCGAAACCGAGATTGACTGCGTTGTGGTGGACTTGGAGCCGGAAAAGGAAAAGGCATTAAACCTTGCCCTCAACCGGATTCAGGGCGATTGGGACGAAGGGAAGCTGGCGGAGGTGCTGGCCGATCTGGACGCTTCCACCTTCGACGTATCCTTTACCGGATTTGATGCGGAGGAGATCGACGCATTGATGAACAAATTTTACTCTGCCGAAGCGAAAGAGGATGATTTTGACCGGGAAAAAGCGGCGGCGGAAATGGAAGCCGCTGGTGGCACGACTGCCCGGCCCGGCGACCTTTGGGAGCTGGGGGATCACCGCCTGCTGTGCGCCGACGGGGCCTGTGCGGAGGATATGGAGCGGCTCATGGGAAATGAGCGGGCTGCCTGCGCCATTACCGCGCCGCCCCTCGGCTCCCGGAAGGAATACGTTAAGGAAGGGCTGGCCCCGTGGCTCTCCCGCATGGGCGAGGCCGCAAAAAACCTCTGCCGCCATGCGGAGATTATCTGCTGGAACATGGGCGACCTGTTCGCCACCGGGACGCAGTATGTGGAACCCACCGGCTTTTACAGCATGAAGCTGTTTTCCGACTGCAATTTCCGCCCGCTCTGGATACGGGTGTGGAAAAAGCAGGGGCAGCAGGCCCGCGCCGGTTCCACGCACTTAAACAGCGCAAAGCCCCAGCGCCAGTTTGAATATCTGGCCGCCTTTGCCGGGGAGCAGGCGGAGGAATACAACCTGCCGGAATATGCTTGGGTGTCCGCCTTCGCGGCCCACAATTACCATTTTGTGAAGCGCCTTACCAAAGAGGAGCGCCGCAAGTGGGGCTATGCCGGAGTATGGGAGATTTCCGCGCCTGCTCCTGATATGGACGGGACGCTCCCGGTTCCTGTGGAACTGCCGTGGCGGTGCATGAAGATGCACTCCGATCCGGGCGGCCTGATCCTCGACCCCTTCGCCGGAGGCGGCTCCACGCTGATCGCCGCCGAGCAGAGCGGGCGGCGGTGCTTTAGCATGGAGAGCGACCCTGCCGCCTGCGAGCTTATCGTCATGCGCTGGGAGCAGTTTACCGGGGAAAAGGCGGTTAAAAAATAAGTTTAAGAATATTTGCTTTTGAGCTTGTCTTTCGAGGTGTTCCAGCGTAATCTCTGCTCACATCGAACGAAGGAGGTCATCCGCATGACAATGATAGAAAGAGTAAGCAGCTTCAAGAACGAATATTTTAACGCCTTAATCGAGAAATACACCGACAGAAAGCAGGCCCCGGAAAGCCACGGCATGAACCGCGCCATCCGCGCCTATCTGGAAAGCAACGACGAGAACCTTTCCGAGCTTATGGTGAGCGATATGCCTTTTATGCAGGATATGGACGACTTCATGGGAACCATTGAGGCGGCAGGCATTACGGAATTTCTTCTCTGCGATACTTCCACCGGCCTTATGGAGAGCCTGCACTATCTCATGGGGCATGGCTGGCAGGTGGCCGGAGCCTGTGAATTTTCCAACAGCCCCTATACGAAACGGCAGGGGCTGCACATGAAAAAGGCATAAAAAGAAAACGCCCGGAAACGGGCTTTTTCTATTGTGGCCCTTGTCTTTCGGGCACCCGCAGGGTAATCTGTGTCACACCCAGCCGGAAGGCTGGCATAGAGAACAGGAGGAGGTGGGATTTATGGTATTCCCAAGGAAAGAGGAGGTGGAGGCGGTACGCGCCCGTTACCCGGAAGGGACGCGGGTGGAGTTAGTCTCCATGGATGACCCTTACAGCAGGCTAAAACCCGGCGACCGGGGAACGGTAAAGTCTGTGGATGATACGGGAACGGTCTTTGTGAGCTGGGACTGCGGTTCCGGTCTCGGCGTGGTCTACGGCGAGGACGAGATCCGTATCTTGGAAGGCGGTGATCCTGCATGAGCGGTATTTTCCATGAGGGCCGTTTCTATGAGAACACAGATATGGTCTGCCACCGCTGCGGGCATCCGGTGTATGAATCGGATAATCCGGAGTACCGCTATCAATGCTTTTATTGTGATGAGGATCTGTACAGCTTTGAGGTAAGGGAGCAGGATGGCCTGTACCTGCCGCCTGTCATGGTGGCCCGCCCGGTGGACGGCATCCCGGTAAACGAGGCGCTGGAATATCTTCTGGATGATACCGGGAATCCCCGGATATTTGAGAACCAGCCGGAGGCGGAATGCTACCTGCTGGCGCAGGGTATTGACAGTGAGGCGCTGGAACATTTCTATTTCGTGGAGACGGCGGAAGATAAGCGTGATCTGGCGGAGAGAGGTGCCTGATATGAAGCGGGGCACGGCTTCCTGATCCAGAAAAGCGAGGGATATGCGGCCTGCATTGCCGGAAAGCATGTGAGTTTCCGGGAGATCAACTATACGAATTTCCAGAGGAAAAAGTAACAGGAAAAAGCTCGGATTTCCGGGCTTTTTTTCGTCAGTGAGGCTTGTCTTATGGGATATCTCAGAGTAAGCTGTGTCACACCAAAAACAAACGAGGAGGGCATGGCCATGATCGATTTAAGAAACTATAAGGACTATATCCGGGAGCTGGTAGCAGAGGAGAACAGGAAGGATGAAAACTGGAGCTGGTCGGTAAAGAGTATCGGAAAGAGTCTCGTCCGCATCCGCTGGGGCTATCTGGACTATATGGAGGAGGAAAGCAACTGCTTCCTGCTCTCCATAGACAAAAAAGCGGACAACTGCCTTTATGCGGCAAGGCCGGACGGGGAACTGATCGAATGCTATCTGGTAGCGGAAGGAAAACCCACGCCGCATCTTGGAGCGGAGCAGACCATAAAGAGCGGGTTAGCGGATGCCATAGGGGAGATCGCCTATACCGCCCGCAACTGCTATTAGGCAGACAGAAAAACGGATAGAAAAAAGCCATGGGTTCTCCGGGCTTTTTTTGTTGTGGAGCCTTGTATTTTGGGGTGTTCCAGAGTAATCTCTGACCACATCAAACAAAGGAGGTTTTGTTATGCAACAGACAGACGAGATGAAGCAGGCTGTTTTCCAGCAGGAATATGAGAAAACATACGGCCCCATGCGTGCGGCCGGAAAAGACATATCCCCGGAACTGCACGAAACGCTGGTGGCCCTGTGCCAGAGAAACTGCTGGGTAAAGCGCCACGGCATCCCCTTCCATGACGACCCCTGCTTGGAAGCAGACAGCCCCTATACTTTCTGCGAGTATGAGGACACAGCCATGTTGAAGCTATTTTTTGAACATGGGAATTGGAGCATACGGCAGGGCGTGGTATACCGGGACTTGTTTTTCTGCAATCAGGTCAACGGCGGCGACGAATGGTGGACGTGCCGGTACGACCATGAGGCCGGGGCCTATTTCCCCTTTGAGAGCGTGACCATGAAAGCGGTGATCGCAAAGGGGGAATTTGAATCCCTGCTGGCAGATATGCTGGCGGCCACAGTGGAACAGTGCAAACATCTGGATTATAAAGGAAGGAGTAAGGAGCATGAATGATACATTTTCTAACTGGTTATCTTCCGGTGACGTTCTCCCCTGCTGTTTTCAGGAAAAGGGCTTCTGGTATATCCTGATCCGGGTGGAGAAGAATGCGGATTTTGAATATCTGTATTCCCTGAACCGGGAGAGAAAGGACGTTCCCACACGGGGCAGCTCCTTTGAGTATGCAGGAATCTACTACAGGAAGGACGGCCTGCTTTATGATGCACAGTACAGCCTCACCAGCATAGAGGATGACCCGGAGCCGTTGAGAAGCCGACGTGCCGAAGCGCTGCAGGAGCTGCTAAAGGCGGCTGTCCGGAAGAAGGTGGAGGCGGCTGTGGGCAATGACCGGAAGAACCTGCGGATCACGGAGCTTACGGATGCTGCACTTTTGAACAATCTGGATTATACCGTCCGGCATGGCGCAAAAGCGGCGGCCCGCAGGCTGTATCTGGATACGGCAGAGTTTGAGCCTCCTGTTTTCCATTGCACCTACACCCCGGATCGGTGGACGGAGGATTCGCTCCTTGCCTATATCGCAGACCCGGAGGGCTATGCAGAGCAGCAGGCGGAGGGATTTCTGGCAGAAAATCAGGAAAATATGCTGCTTGATTTTCTGAGCAGGGATGCCGTCTTAAAGGAATACCGGGACATTCTGGAAAATCAGGAAAATCCGGTGCATACCGTAAAGAGGATCATGGATGCCATGCGCCCCACCTCTGCAAAGACAGTCAATGTCACAGTCGTAAAAGAGGGTGTGGAGTTTACCTTCAAAACGGAGGCGGCTACCCTGCGCGGGGACTGCACCAGTTATTACAGCACATGGCAGATCGCGGCGGCAGACCGGAAGAAATTTGAACAGACCTTTGGCCGGAATGCGGATTACAGGCCGGAGGACATCCGGCGCATCACCTACGCCAGAAATGTATTGTATGAAGCCGGGAGATAGGCCCGGCCAGTCAGGGTTAAAAGATATCTTTGAGGGACTTCCTTCCGGGGAGGTTCCTTTTTTGTTCCCATTTCTGCAGAAAGGAGGCGGCTGTCATTGCGGAAGCTAAAGACCTACAGGCCAACCCGTTTCATGGCGGACGGCTCTGCCTATGACCGGGAGAAGGCATCTCTGGCGGTGGATTTTATCGGCTGCCTGAAACATACCAAAGGCGAGTGGTACGGGCAGAACTTTGACCTGATCGACTGGCAGGAGCAGATCATACGCGACCTGTTCGGCATTGTGAAGGGAAACGGATACCGCCAGTTCAATACGGCCTATGTGGAGATCGCCAAGAAACAGGGGAAGTCGGAGCTGGCCGCCGCAGTGGCCCTGCTTCTTACCTGCGGCGACGGGGAATATGGCGGCGAGGTGTACGGCTGTGCTTCCGACAGACAGCAGGCATCCATTGTCTTTGACGTGGCCTGCGGCATGGTGGAGCAGTGCCCGGCCCTCAAATCCCGCATCAAGCCGGTACTGTCCCAAAAGCGGCTGATCTATAAACCGCTGAACAGCTTTTATCAGGTTTTGTCGGCGGAGGCTTATACGAAGCACGGCCTGAACGTCCATGCGGTGGTATTCGACGAGCTCCATGCACAGCCCAACCGCCAGCTCTATGACGTGATGACCCACGGCTCCGGCGACGCCAGAAAGCAGCCCCTTTATTTTCTCATCACCACGGCGGGCAATGATACCCATTCGATCTGCTATGAGGTACACCAGAAGGCGCAGGATATCCTCGACGGGCGTAAGATCGACCCCACTTTTTATCCGGTGATCTATGGCGCGGACGAGGCGGACGACTGGACTTCCCCGAAGGTATGGAAAAAGGCCAATCCCTCCCTCGGTATCACGGTGGATATCGAAAAACTGGAAGCGGCCTGCGAGAGCGCAAAGCAGAACCCGGCCGAGGAAAACCTGTTCAGGCAGCTACGGCTGTGCCAGTGGGTGAAGCAGGCTGTCCGGTGGATGCCAATGGAAAAATGGGATAAATGTGCCTTTGCGGTGGATGCGGAAAACCTGCGGGGCCGGGCCTGCTATGGCGGGCTGGACTTGTCCTCCACCACAGATATCACAGCCTTTGTACTGGTATTCCCGCCGGAGGATGAAAACGACAAGTACAGCATCCTGCCATTTTTCTGGATACCGGAGGACAACATGGATATCCGGGTGCGCCGGGATCACGTCCCCTATGACGTGTGGGAGAGGCAGGGGCATCTAAAGACCACCGAGGGCAATGTCGTCCACTATGGCTTTATCGAGGCGTTCATTGAAGAACTCGGCATGAAGTACAACATCCGGGAGATCGCTTTTGACCGGTGGGGAGCGGCGCAGATGGTGCAGAACTTGGAGGGCCTCGGCTTTACCGTGGTGCCTTTCGGGCAGGGCTTTAAGGATATGTCGCCGCCTACAAAGGAGCTGATGCGCCTGACATTAGACGGACAGCTCGCCCACGGCGGCCATCCGGTACTGCGCTGGATGATGGACAACATCCATGTGCGCACCGATCCGGCGGGCAATGTGAAGCCGGACAAGGAAAAATCCACGGAGAAGATCGACGGCGCTGTGGCGACGATCATGGCGCTTGACCGGGCCATCCGGGGCGGCGGCATGGATGGAAACTCTGTATATGACGAAAGGGGGCTGCTTCTTCTATGAACAGGTTCAACCGGATATTTCAGGCGCGGGATAAACCGGAAAAGGCGCGCCGGGCGCAGGATGCCTTGGGCGGAAGCCGGTTTTCCTTTTTCTTCGGCAGTTCCACAAGCGGCAAGCCGGTGAATGAACGGACGGCCATGCAGATGACGGCGGTCTATTCCTGCGTCCGTATCTTATCCGAGGCGGTGGCGGGGCTTCCCCTCCATGTATACCGCTATACGGAAAAAGGCAGCAAGGAAAAGGCGCTGGATCATCCTCTGTACCGCCTGCTCCATGACGAGCCAAACCCGGAAATGACTTCGTTCACTTTCCGGGAGACGCTGATGGGCCACCTGCTCTTATATGGCAATGCCTACGCACAGATCATACGGAACGGCAGGGGCGAGGTCATTGGCCTGTATCCGCTGATGCCCTCCAAGATGACCGTTGACCGGGACAGCAGGGGGCAGCTCTATTATCTGTATACACGGGGAACGGACGATTCCCCGACAGAGAATGAAAACGGGCAGGTCTATCTGCCGCCGGAGCAGGTGCTCCATATCCCCGGCCTCGGCTATGACGGGATCGTGGGATATTCGCCGTTAGCCATGGCGAAGAATGCCGTGGGGCTTGCCATTGCCACGGAGGAATACGGCGCAAAGTTCTTTGCCAATGATGCGGCTCCGGGCGGCGTGCTGGAACATCCCGGCGTACTGAAAAACCCGGAAAAAGTGCGGGAGAGCTGGAACAGGCTGTTTAGGGGCAGTGCCAACTCCCACCAGATCGCGGTCTTGGAGGAAGGCCTCAAATACCAGCCGATCGGCATCCCACCGGAGCAGGCGCAGTTCTTGGAGACGAGGAAGTTCCAGATCAACGAGATCGCCCGGATATTCCGGGTGCCGCCCCATATGGTGGGTGATCTGGAAAAATCCAGTTTCAGCAATATCGAGCAGCAGTCTCTGGAATTTGTCAAATATACCTTGGAACCGTGGCTCATGCGCTGGGAGCAGGGCATGACGAGGCGGTTATTTACGGACAGCGAAAAACAGTCATATTTCATCCGCTTCAACGTGGAAGGGCTCCTGCGGGGCGATTATGAGAGCCGCATGAACGGTTATGCGGTGGCAAGGCAGAACGGATGGATGAGTGCCAATGATATCAGAGGGTTAGAAAATCTCGACCGCATTCCGGCGGAGCTTGGCGGCGACCTGTATCTGGTGAACGGCTCCATGACAAAGTTAGCAGATGCCGGGGCCTTTGCGGAAAGGGAACGGGAAAATAAAACAGAAACGGAGGAAAACAAGTGAAGAAATTCTGGAACTGGGTGCGCAACTCTGACGGGGGCCGCACCCTTTATCTGAACGGCACCATTGCAGAGGAGAGCTGGTTTGATGATGAGATCACACCGGCGGCCTTTCAGGCGGAGCTTTCTGCCGGGGAAGGCGACATTACCGTCTGGATCAACTCGCCGGGCGGCGACTGTGTGGCGGCCTCCCAGATCTACACCATGCTCATGGACTATAAGGGCGCGGTCACGGTGAAGATCGACGGCATTGCCGCCAGCGCGGCCAGCGTGGTCGCCATGGCAGGCACGACCGTACTCATGGCACCTACCGCCCTGATGATGGTGCATAACCCGCTGACGGTGGCTATCGGGGACTCGGAGGAGATGAAGAAAGCCATTGCCATGCTGGATGAAGTGAAGGAATCCATCATCAATGCCTATGAGATCAAGACGGGCCTTTCCCGGACGCGCCTTGCACACCTGATGGATGCGGAGACATGGCTTTCCGCCCACAAAGCCGTGGAGCTTAAATTTGCAGACGGGCTTTTGTTCCATGAGAACGGGGACGGGGAAGCAGATGTGCCGGAACCGGAGAGTTTTGCTTTCTCCCGACGGGCAGTGACCAACAGCCTGCTCGACAAGCTGGCACCAAAAAATAAAGAACAGAAACAACCGGCAGGGCCGCTCTATGAGCGGCTCAATCTATTGCAATTATAAGGAGGATTCTGCTATGAGTAAGATTTTGGAACTGAGAGAGAAACGGGCGAAGGCGTGGGAAGCGGCGAAGGCTTTTCTGGATGCCAAGCGCGGGGCCGACGGCCTGTTATCCGCAGAGGATGTGGCGGCCTATGAAAAGATGGAGGCGGAGGTGGTGAACCTCGGCAAGGAGATTGACCGTCTGGAACGGCAGGCGGCCTTGGACGCAGAGCTGAATAAGCCTGTCAATGACCCGATCAAGGATAAGCCTGCTGCCCCTGCCGGGGAGGAGAAAACAGGCCGGGCCTCTGCGGCATATAAGAGGTCATTCTGGAACGCCATGCGCAGCAAGATGCCGGGCCATGAGATCCTGAACGCCCTGCAGGTGGGGACGGATTCCGAGGGCGGGTATCTTGTGCCGGATGAATTTGAGCATACGCTGGTGGAGGCATTGGAGGAGCAGAACATTTTCCGTACTCTGGCCCATGTGATCCAGACCAGCTCCGGCGACAGGAAGATCCCGGTGGTGGCTTCCAAGGGAACGGCCTCATGGGTAGACGAGGAGGGTGCGATCCCGGAGAGCGACGACAGCTTCGGGCAGGTCTCCATTGGTGCCTATAAGCTGGGAACCATGATAAAGGTATCTGAGGAGCTGTTAGGCGACAGCGTGTTTGACCTCGAAGCCTATATCTCCCGTGAGTTTGCCCGCCGGATCGGCAGCAAGGAGGAGGAAGCCTTTTTTACCGGTGACGGGAAGGGAAAGCCTCTGGGCGTGCTGGCGAAAACAGGCGGCGCGGAGGTGGGCGTTACTGCGGCAGGTGCGGCAGCTTTTACGGCGGACGAACTTTTTGACCTGTTCTATTCCCTGAAAGCACCTTACCGGAAAAGCGCGGTTTTCCTTATGAATGATACTTCCGTGAAAGCCCTGCGTAAGCTCAAAGACAGCAACGGCCAGTATTTATGGCAGCCTTCCCTTACCGCTGCCACTCCGGACACCCTTATGGGCCGCCCAGTCTATACTTCCTCTTTCATGCCTGCCATGGAGGCAGGGGCAAAATCCGTCCTGTTTGGCGACCTTTCTTATTATTGGGTGGCTGACAGGCAGGGCCGCTCCTTCCGCCGCCTTGGGGAGCTGTATGCGCCTACCGGACAGGTGGGCTTCCTTGCCACCCAGCGCGTGGACGGCAAGCTGGTACTGCCGGAAGCGGTGAAGGTACTGCAGCAGAAAAGCGGTTCCGCCGCCTAAGGCGCAGGAAAGGTATTTCATGGAATGGGGGAAGTGCAATGATCGTGAGCTTGAAGGAGATAAAGGAATATCTGCGGGTGGATTTTGAGGATGAAGATGCTTTGCTGGAGGGTTTCCTGCAGACGGCCCAGCAGCTCTGCATGGATGTGGCCCGCATGGAAGACGAGGCTTCCTTTTCAGAGGATATGGTGCAGGCAAAGACCGCCGTCATGTATGCGGCGGCCTACCTGTACGAACACAGGGAGGAGGCTGACCACCACGACCTTATGCTGACCCTTCGGGCACTTTTGTCCGGCATCAGGCAGGAGGGCTTTTGATATGGAGATTGCGGCGCTGAATGTAAAGATCATGTTCCAGAGAAATACGCCCGTGGCGGATCATATCGGCAACCACAAGAATGTGTGGACGGATTATTACGGATGCCATGCGACGGTGAGCGGGGAGGGCGGGGCGGAAAGCACAGAGGCAGGGACTACCACAGACCATGCACAGATTGCTTTTACCGTCCGTTTCTGCCGGGCGGCCAGCCGGGTAGATACTACCGGCTACCGGGTTCTGTTTCAGGGGGAGCCGTATAACATCCTTTCTATAGACCATCTGAATTATAAGAAAAAGGCACTGAAATTCCGGTGCAGGAAGGAGCGGTGAGCATGGCCCGGAATGTAAGGATCGAGGAGATGGCTTCGGCCATCATGGAATCCATGGAAGAATACGCTGACCTTGCCACGGAAGATTTGAAGAAAGCAGTTAAGAGCGCCGGTGAGGCGGTAAGGGACGAGATCAGGAATACAGCCCCGAAAAGGACAGGGGCCTACCGGAAAAGCTGGGCGGTAAAGAATACGAAGGAAACGGCCAACGCCTTAGAGGTGACGGTCTATTCCCGCGACCGCTACCGGCTGACCCACCTGTTGGAGTTCGGCCATGCCAAGCGCGGCGGAGGACGGGTGGCGGGAAGGCCCCATATCGCCCCGGCACAAAAAACGGGCATGGAACGGCTGGAAGCAGAGATTGAAAGGAGCCTGAAAAATGGATGAATTGTTGAAGATACTTGCAAAGTCCGGCCTTCCCTTTGCCTATGACCATTTCGCGGAAGGGGAATCACCGGAGCCGCCTTTTATCTGCTACCTGCTCCCCGGCAGCGACAATTTTTCTGCGGACGGGCGGGTGTATTTTAAGGTCAATGAGGTGCGGTTGGAACTGTATACAGACTATAAGGACTTGGCGCTGGAAAAGAAGCTGGAAGGTGTGCTGGATGCCCATGGTATTTTTTACGGGAAGTCAGAAACATGGATCGAGAGCGAGAAGCTGTACGAAGTCCTTTATTCTTTTGAAATGGAAGGAGAGAACAATGCCCAAGAAAAATAAAGTAAAATTCAATATCTGCAACGTGCATTATGCGCTGATCACAGCGGATGAAGCAGGGAAGGTGAGCTTCGCAAAGCCGGTGGCAATGCCGGGCGCAGTATCCCTTTCCCTTGAACCAAACGGGGAGCCCTCCAATTTCTATGCGGACGGGTATGCGTACTATACGATATCTAACAACATGGGATACGACGGCGACCTTGAACTGGCAATGGTGCCGGAGAGCTTCCGCACAGACGTATTGAAGGAGGCGCTGGATAACAATAAGGTGCTTTTAGAAAATGCAAATGTGGAGACGGAGAACTTTGCCCTGCTCTTTGAGTTTGACGGGGACGTGAGGAAAATCCGCCATGTGCTGTACCACTGTTCAGCGGCAAGGCCGAAGATCGAATCAAAGACCAATGAGGAGGAGATTGAGGTGCAGACGGAAACGCTGGCGCTGAATGCCTCGCCGCTTGCCAACGGGTATGTGAAAGCAAGGACGGGGGATGATACCACGGCGGAGGTCTATGCGGCATGGTATGACGCGGTCTATCTGCCCGCCGAAGGGGCGGAGAATGTGCAGGTGCAGGCATTATCAGCGGAGGACGGGGATACGGCGGTTTCAAAAACAAAGTCCAAGGAATAAGGAGGGATTCATTATGAGCATGAAACAGAACATTGAGATAAACGGGCATATGGTGCCTTTCCGCGCCTCTGCCGCAATTCCCCGGATTTACCGGCTGAAATTCCACCGGGATATCTACAAGGATTTGAACGCCTTGGAAAAGGCAGTGGGTGACGGGACAGAGGAAAGCTCCAATCTGGATTTATTCTCTCTGGAAATGTTTGAGAATATCGCTTATGTCATGGCGAAACATGCCGACCCGGCCATCCCGGACACGCCGGAGGAATGGCTGGATGAATTTAACACCTTCTCCATTTACCAGATACTCCCGAAGCTGATCGAGTTATGGGGGCTGAATGTGCAGACGGACGTGCAGGCTAAAAAAAACTTCGTCCAACTGACCGGGAAATGACAACGCCCTTGTTCCTGCTCAGGTGCGTACAGATCGGGTTATCCATCCGGGATTTGGATTTATTGACGATCGGTATGGTGAACGATATGTACGCAGAGAGCCGGAATGACGAGTGCCATTATGCTACGCTGGCCACGCAGAGTGATTTTGATAGCTTTTGAATTGAAAAAAATGTCACTTCTTGATATACTTTGTACTCAGTAGTTAGGTTTGAAAGATATATGTAAAGGAGCGACATATTATGATGACTATTTCGGAATTTTATAAATTGATTTTTGAAAATCAAGAGGGCACAAATAATGAGTATGAAAAGAATCAGGATAAAATGTTAATTGAAGAGACATTTTTGCATCAAATAGTAGGGTATCTAAAGGGTATAAAGAATGTAGAAGAGCAAAAAAAGAATTTTGTTGATATTGTTAAAAAACCAAGTATGGATAATGGGAAAGTATATGAATTTTTAGTGTACGCATGGCTAAGAAAAAATGGTTTCAAAATTGAAGAGCAGGTGTATATAAAACAAGAGGAATGTTTGAAAAAAAATGATTATTATGCGGATGGATGCTTTGAAGATATTATTTTTGATGTGAAAAAGTTTGGGATAGGTTTTCCTTCGTATGAAATTTTTAAGAATAAACTTCAAGAAGAATTTCCAGATCATTTTATAACAATAGGGGGAAGAAAAAATTTAGATTCAACAACTATGGGGATAGAGTTTATTTCAAAGGTTCCTAAGTGGAAAAATAAGTTATTAGAAACAAGGCCAACACCGTTGGGTGATTATATGTTGGAAGTTCCTGAATACGGCATTACAATAAGAGCGCATAATAAAAAGCATAGTAATGGAATATACACAAGTATATCAGAAGTTGATGTTACACAATGGGCAGAGGAAAATGAGTTATATTTTTTTCGACATGCCTCTCAATTTTGTATCCATAAGCCATACATGATAATATGCCCTTTTGTTCCTAAAGATTTTCATTTTTCTAGTGATGATACCTATATGTACTATGCGTTTCGGTATTTATGTAGAAGAATGTTTATGAATCTTACCAAAAAAGAAAATCTGCTATTAAGAAATTATGATGGTCATGCAAAAGATCAGATTACTTTAGGCGCTGCTGCAAGGAAATTATCTGCAGTAATGTTTTTGGATATTTCGGATGAATGGGAATATCCATGTAGGTGCTGGGTATATAAAAATCCAAATGCAGATTTCCCAATTTTGAATTATGTTGTGCCCGGCAGGTTTCAAACATTGGGAGCATACATTGATGACTTCCAACATGACAATTATTAAATAATTTTATTGAGCATCGGTTAGAAATAATCGGTGCTTTCTTTATGCTCGGAGAAATCCGGGCTTTTTTCATGCCTGTTTTTACGGTACGAGGGGAGGTGCTTTTGTGGCGGCAAACCGGATCAAGGGGATCACGGTGGAGATCGGCGGCGATACCACCAAGCTGCAGACGGCCCTCAGGGGTGTCAATACGGAAATACGGACAACGCAGTCACAGCTTCGGGATGTCAACAACCTGTTAAAACTCGATCCCGGCAATACGGAGCTGCTGGCACAGAAGCACCGTATCCTTGGGGAAGCGGTGCGGGAGACAAAGGAAAAGCTGGAAACCCTGAAAGCGGCGGCAGAGCAGGCAAATGAGGCTCTTGCAAAAGGGGAGATATCACAGGAGCAGTACGATGGCCTGCAGCGGGAGATCATAGAGACCGAGCAGAAATTAAAGAGCCTCGAAGAACAGGCAAGCCAGTCGGCAGTGGCGATCCAGAAGATCGCGGCTACCGGGGAAGACTTAAAGAACTTAGGAGATAAGATTTCCGGTGTGGGGACTACCCTTACCAAAGGAGTGACAACGCCTATCGTGGGGCTTGGCACGGTGGCAGTAAAGACGGCGGCAGATTTTGATTCCGCCATGAGCCAAGTGGCGGCGGTATCCGGGGCAACCGGGAATGACTTAGAAGCCCTGCGGGATAAAGCCCGTGAAATGGGGAGCAAGACGAAATTCTCCGCATCGGAGGCAGCCGAGGCAATGAACTACATGGCGATGGCGGGCTGGAAAACTTCTGACATGCTTTCCGGTATTGAGGGCATTATGAACCTTGCCGCCGCGTCCGGAGAGGATCTGGCAAGCACCTCGGATATCGTGACGGATGCCCTGACAGCCTTCGGGCTTACCGCTGCCGATTCCGGGCATTTTGCGGATATACTGGCGGCGGCCAGCTCCAATGCGAACACTAACGTATCCATGATGGGCGAGACTTTCAAATACTGTGCGCCCATTGCCGGTGCGCTGGGGTTTTCTGCGGAGGATACCGCAGAGGCGATCGGGCTGATGGGCAATGCTGGTATTAAGTCTTCGCAGGCCGGTACGTCGCTGCGCACGATCATGAGCAACCTTTCCGGTGAAGTGAAAATCTGCGGCTCTAATATTGGTGAAGTAACTGTTGCCACCACCAATGCAGATGGCAGCATGAGGGATCTGAGCGCAATCCTTGCAGACTGCCGGACTGCCTTTGGCGGGCTGTCCGAATCGGAAAAGGCTGCGGCGGCAGAGGCTCTTGTCGGCAAAAATGCCATGTCCGGATTCCTCGCGCTGATGAACGCGGCCCCTGCGGATATTGAAAAACTGAGCAGCGCCATAGAGAACTGTGACGGGAAATCAGCAGAGATGGCGGCTACCATGCAGGATAACCTTGCAGGGCAGCTCACCATCTTAAAAAGCCAGTTGGAGGAGCTGGCGATCTCTTTCGGGGAAATCCTGATGCCTGCCATCCGCCAGATCGTCACATGGGTACAGAACTTTGTTGACAAGCTCAACGGCATGGACGAGGGGACAAAGAATACCATTGTCACGATCGGCCTGCTTGCCGCCGCCATAGGCCCGGTGCTTATTTTTATCGGGAAGATCATTTCTGCGGTGGGGAGCATTATGACCTTTATCCCTACGCTGGTGGGTGGCATTTCCAGTATCGGCGGCGGGCTGAGCGCCCTGTGGGGCATCATGGCCGCGAACCCGGTAACGCTGGTGATTGCTGCCATTGCTGCGCTGATCGCTATTTTTGTGGCCCTGTGGAACAACTGCGAGGGCTTCCGGGAATTTTGGATCAACCTGTGGAACGTCATCAAGGAAGCGGCTGTCGCGGTCTGGAATGGCCTGAAAGATTTTTTCTCTAATATCTGGAACGCGATCACCGGGGCGGCGCAGTCCATCTGGAACGGCTTAAAAGATTTCTTTAGCGGCCTGTGGGAAGGGATCAAAAATATCTTCCAGACGGTGCTGGATGTGATAAAGGCGCTCATTGTAGCGCGGTTCGAGTTCTATAAGACCATTATCACAACCGTGCTGAACGTGATACAGACGGTGGTCTCCACGGTATGGAATGCCATAAAGTTCGTGACCGAGACCGTGACCAACGCCATAGGCTCTTTCCTCTCCGGCGCATGGGAAGCTATCAAAAATACTGTCACCACGGTAATGGAAGCTATCAGAAATGTCATTACCACGGTGTGGGAGGCGATCAAGTCCGCAGTAACGGCAGTGCTTTCTGCCATTAAGGACGTGGTGGTTTCCGCATGGGAGGCAATTAAAAACGCCATTTCCACAGCAATGGAGGCAATCAGGTCTGCGGTCACGGCGGCATGGGAAGCCATAAAGAGCGCGGTTTCCTCCGCGATAGAAGCGATCAAAAATGTAGCTGTTGCGGCTTGGGAGGCTATCAAGTCAGCCATCATTTCCATTATGGAAGCCATAAAGGCTGCCATTACTGCCGCATGGGAAGCAGTCAAATCTGCCGTCACTTCCGTGATCAATGCCATAAAGGAGGTCATCACTTCCGCATGGAATGCCATTAAGTCTACGGTGACGGGTATCGTCGTCGGCCTCAAAGATGCGGTGGTGAATATCTTTGGCAGCCTGCTTAACGGCATCAAAAATGCCATGAGCGGGATCACAAATGCGGTCAGGGGCGGTTTTGACGGGGCCATCAGCTTTATCAGGGGCCTGCCCGCGCAGGCGCTGCAGTGGGGGAAGGATATCATAGGCGGCCTGATAAACGGCATCCGGGAGAAAATCGGCAGCCTTGTGGACAGCGTGAAGGATGTGGCGGGAACGATCGCTTCCTTCCTGCATTTCTCCGAGCCGGACGAGGGGCCGCTTGCAAACTTCCACACCTTTATGCCGGATATGATAGACCTGCTTGGGAAAGGGATCAGGGGCAATCTCGGAAAGCTGACCGGCCCTATGAAGGAACTGGCAGGCACTCTGATCCCGGCCACCGGCGGAATGACACAGGTGGAAGGCTCCGGCGGGGCATCTTCACTGGCGGCAAGGCTGGACGCTATGTATGCGGTGGTGACAAAATACCTGCCGAAGCTGGCAAACAGCCAGATCGTGCTGGATTCCGGTGCGCTTGTAGGGGAACTGTCGGACGGGCTCAACAGGGAGTTAGGAAAGGCGTATCTATGATAAGGAGATTTAAGATCATAAACGGGGAGGGCTCAGTCTGGGACTTGAACGCAAAAGAGTCCTTTTTCCATTCCATAAACGGATTTGGCTATCAGGATGGGACGCAGTATGAACAGGTCGGCACGGACTTTATTCCTTTGGAGGAGCTTTTTATGCAGTGCGAGATGACCGGCAGACTGTTTTTCGGCGGGAGGAGCCCCTACCGGAATTACCGGGCATTTTCCCGCTTTGTCCGGGCGGTGCCGCTCACCCTTGTGTATGAAATGGATGAGGCTTACCGGGTGCCGGTACGGCTTAAGGAGCTTTCCAAAAGCGAGCTAATGGAGGGCGGGGGTGGTCTCGACTGCGATGTGGTCTTCACGGCCACGGGATTGTTTTATAAGAACGTATTGAAGCACAGCAACACCCTTTCCATAGGCGGGAAGATATACCCCTATGAATACAGCTATACCTATGCGGATGTGTCGCAGAACACTATCCTGATTGAGAGCGACAGCTACGGGGACAGCCCCTGTAAGATAACGATCTGCGGGCCATGCACGAACCCGGTATGGAAACACTATGTGGATAACGTGCTGTATGAGACGGGCCGGTATGAGGGGATGATCCCGGCAGACCATAAGCTGGTGGTGGATACTACGCAGATGCCTTACAGCATCACGGAGCGGGGCGTGGGGAATGAGATGGTGGCAGACCGTTACCAGATGTGCGATTTTACAACGGAGCGGTTCTTCCATTTACAGCATGGGAGCAACCGCATTTCCGCCTCCCATGACGGCCTCAATATCTTGAATGTGATTGTGGAGGGAAAGATCAGCTATGAGACCGTATAACGTGGAGATTTTTACGCAGGGCTTTGAAATGGTGGGAAATACCAATGTAAATGAGGTCACTTATAAAGAGGATTACCTTTCTTCCGACGACAATACCGTGACGGTGCTGGCCCTGCCCGGCATAAAGAAGCAGGACTATATCCGTATCAGCAGGGGGCAGGAGGAATATGCCGGGATCATTACGGAGATCGCCTATGGAACGGATCAATCAAAGAAGCTGCAGGTCATATCCTATAAGCCCCTGATGGAGATTCTGAACACGGATATCCTGTTCGATGTCAATGCGCAGGGGCAGGGGACTATGGAGGAATTTATCTGCAGGCATATCACGGAGATGTTCATAAATAATGCGGATAAAAAGCAGAACATCCGGGGGCTTTCCGTTACAGCCTCCACAAAGACGGCTGGCTGGGGGCTGCATATCACGCCTTCGGAGAAGGGCGGACATTACAATATCGTGAACCTCATTGATTCGGTCATCATCCCTGCCATGGAAAAGTACAGTATCCTTGTAAGGACAAAACTGGATATCCAGAATCGGGCCGTCCATATGGAAGTGGGGCGGGCGTCGGCAGGGATCATCACCATTGAGAGCGACCTGCCCAACATCATCAAAAAGAGCGTCACCATCAAGCAGGTCAGCGCGGATGTGAACAAGCTGGTCTTATTTGATGCCAAGGATTACAGCCGGACGAGAACCTATTACCTGCACCCTGACCTTGGGTATGATACCAAGAATAAGGACAGGATCGTGCCGGTGGTCTGTGAGATGCAGGCGGTCTCCTGTGACGAGGGCGGCAGTTTTGAGAGCGCCGCCATGGAGGCCGCCTATAACAAGTTTGCGAACCTTTCCTATTCCAACCTGATCGAGCTTACCATGATGAACGGGGATACGCTGGTAAGGCCGGATGAAATGGAGTTCGGGCAGGTGGTGTATATCATTTCTGACGGTGTTTGTTATGAGAGCATCCTTACGGGCAGGGAGCGCGGAAAGAACACGAAGCTGGTGTTTGGCACGGTAAGGCTCGACCTTACCAAGATCTTAAGGAGGCAGGAAAATGGCTGACAATATCATACTGAAAACTTATAAAGGCGGCAATGTCACGCCACAGGATGATGCCATCATCTATGAGACAGCGATCCCCGGCAGCGGCATCTTCAAAGGCTGTGAAGTGACATATGCGAGGGGGAACGTCCTGCATATCTCACAGGGCTTCGGCATGATAAGAGGGCGCTTTTTTGAAGTGTACGAGACGGAGATCGACGTGCGGCTTGCAGATGTGGGAGAGACACTGGACGGCAGGGTGTATATCCACCTTGACCTGTCCAATGCGGATGAACCCATCAGGATACTGGCGCAGACGGCGCAGGAGCTTCCGCCGCTGGATGCGGACGTGAACATCAATTACAACAATTCTTCCTATGACTTGGAGCTTGCCGTTTTCACTGTATCTTCGGCAGGGCTCAGTAATCTTACAAAAGTATTTCCCACCTTAAAAGCCGGGAGCGGGGGCGGCGGAGGCGGCGGGGAGAGCCTGACCCGCGCCACTTCTTATTCCGTTGGGGATACGGTGACGGCGCTGGGCGCTCCGGGCTGGGCGACCCTTGTCTGCACGCAGGCAGGCACCACAGCCGCCCATGAGCCTTCCGGGTATTCCCGGATCACCAAGGCCGGGGACAAGGTATTAGACGGCACGGCGGTCTTTACGGCGAGGAACCTGATCGGGGAGCTGGACGGCGTGCTTGCTTCCACCGCCTCCCTTGAAGAATCCGTGGAGGGGCTGGATGGAAGGGTAACGGAGATGATGAGCAGCACCAGCCTTGTGTTAAAGCTGATCAGCCTTGCCGGATACCGGGCCTTGGAAAGCTACAGTGCCAGCACCATCTACTTGTGCTATGAGGATGAGGCCACAAAGCGCGTGACGAGGATTTTTGTGGGTGAGGACAAGGTATATGCCACAGGCATTCAGGTGACATACCAGATCGACACAGGCCATACGCTGGAACGGATGGTGCCGTCCGGGGAGGACGCGGTGGCCGCCGCCCCGCCTGCCTCCTTGGAGGGCTATACCTTTGTGGGATGGCGGCAGGATGATCTGGCGGAGAAAAAGGTACTTTCAGAATATATCATCAGTACGGAGGAACCGGTGACGCTCTATGCGGTGTTCAGAAAGCAGATGGCCATAGGGCTGATGCCAAACGGCGGCACTCTTACGGAGACAGGGGCGTCAGAGTCCTATACTGTCTGCTGCTATTATAATAACGGAAACTCTCAGAGCGAGCCGGCCACGGTTCCGGCCAGCCCCTATACAAGAAAGGATATGTCTTTTTGCGGATGGAGTACAGATTCCCTTTCCACGCCTTCCTATAAACCGGGAGAACCGGGCGTGTTCCCGGCGGATGTGACACTTTATGCCATGTGGGTGACGACGGAGTATGATTTTCCCTATACAGGCACTTATGTGACATTTACCATCCCGCAGGACGGCATCTATGAGTTTGAGGTATGGGGAGCCGCCGGTTCTGCCGCAAAAGTGGATTCCCTTGTGGCAGAGGGCGGCCTTGGCGGGCATTCCAAAGGCTATAAGAAGATGAAAAAGGATGAAGTGGTCTATGTGTTCAACGGCGGGATGGCGGGGAACAATGGCGGCGGGGATGACAATACCTATACGACCAGCAAACAGTACGGGGCCAGCGGCGGCGGATGCACTCATGTAGCGACAAGGACAGGAGTCCTCGGTTCCAGCAGTTCCAACGGTCTTAGTTATGCCAACAGGGACTGCGTCCTGATCGTGGCGGGCGGCGGTGGAGGCGGAGGAATAGATAACGGCACAGTACACAAAGGCGGGGACGGCGGCGGTGAGAGAGGAGGCAATGGCTCCGGCGGTGCGCTGGGCGGGCGGCAGATATCTACAGGGGCCAGTCCTTCCACGAACTTTGGTATTGCCCCGGAATACTCCTACAGCAACACTTCGGAATCAGGCGGCGGAGGCGGGTGGTTTGCCGGAGGTTATGGCCTGCGCGGGCAGTCCGGCGCGGGAGGTTCCGGTTATACCGGCGGTGTTGCGCCTTTTACCCATAAGGGGAAATATTATCCGGCAGAAACGGAGGCCGGGGTGAACGAAGGAAACGGAAAGGCATTCATACGGTATGTGGAATGTGTTTAAGGAACCGGCACCGGAAAGGTGCTTTTTTTGATGGTAAAGAAAAGGAGGCAGAACATGAAAGAGATCGTAAACGGAATACAGTACGCATTCGCGGCACTTGGCGGGGCGCTGGGGGCTGTCATGGGAGGCTTTGACGGCTTCCTTTACGGCCTGATCGTATTTGTAGCAGTGGATTACCTGACCGGACTCATGGCGGCGGCAGTGGAGAAAAAGCTGTCCAGCGAGGTTGGGTTCCATGGGATCATCAAGAAGGTTGTCATTTTCAGCCTTGTGGCGGTGGGGCATATCATAGATGCCCATGTGATACAGAACGGGAGCGTCCTGCGGACGGCAGTCATCTTCTTCTACCTGTCTAACGAAGGGATCTCCATCTTGGAGAACGCTTCCCGGATCGGGATTCCGGTGCCGGAGAAGTTAAAGGCGGTATTGGAGCAGCTACAGAAGAAAGAATAACGGTATCATGGCAGGCGGCATCAGGGAAAGCTGGTGCCTTTTTCATGCGCAGAAATGCAGAAAGAGAGGGATTTTCAATGAGACTGATCCAGAATTATCTTACACAGTCCGGCTGCTATCAGGCAGGCCGCACCATATCCATAAAGGGGCTTATGATCCATTCCGTGGGATGTCCCCAGCCGGGGGCCGCCTCTTTTTTAGTGAACTGGAACAGGCCGGAGGCAAAAGCCTGCGTCCATGCGATCGTGGAGCCGGACGGCAATGTATACCAGACGCTCCCATGGAACCACAGAGGCTGGCACTGCGGCGGCAGCGGGAACAACACCCATATCGGGGTAGAAATGACGGAGCCAGCTACCATCCGCTATACCGGCGGCGCTGGCTGGGTGGAGACAGGTGACGGGAGCAATACGAAAGCCCATGTACTCGCCACCTACCGGAATGCGGTGGAGCTGTTTGCATACCTTTGTGTGCAGTACGGCCTTGACCCTGTGGCGGATGGCGTGATCTTAAGCCACAGCGAGGGGCATAGGAGGGGCATTGCCAGTAACCATGGGGATGTGGAGCATCTCTGGTCTGAGTTCGGCCTTTCCATGGCGCAGTTTCGCAGGGATATTCAGGCGGCAATGGAAGCGGGAGGAGAAAACGCTCCGATATCCGGCGCAGAGATTTATACAGCAGTTATGGGAAAGGCGGCGGCAGGTGCGGGGCAGATGGCGGCCTGCCTGAAAGAGAAAAATCCGTCTGTGGAAAAGGCTGTGCTGGATATGATACCGCTGTACTTTTCGGAAGGAGAAGCGGAGGGCGTGCGCGGGGATATCGCCTTTGCACAGTCCTGTCTGGAAACCGGATATTTTACCTTTTCCGGTTCTGCCGTCACTCCCGGCCAGAATAATTTCTGCGGCATGGGCGTGACAGGAAACGGCATGAGGGGAGATTCCTTTGACACGCCCCGGCTCGGCATCCGGGCGCAGGTACAGCACTTAAAAGCCTATGCGTCCATGGAGGCACTTAAAAATCCCTGCATTGATCCCCGGTTCCGCTATGTTTCCCGCGGCTGTGCGCCTTATGTAGAGTGGCTGGGGATTCAGGAGAACCCGCAGAAAAAGGGCTGGGCCTCTGGTGCCGGGTATGGCGGGAAGATTCTTTCTATATTAAATGAGGTCTTGGAGACGGCGGATACAGAAAAAGAGGCTTCTGCCTATACGGTCAAAAGGAATGATACCCTGTGGAGCATTGCGGCATCCCAGCTTGGCAGTGGCCGCAGGTATAAAGAGATCAAGGAGCTGAACGGGCTGGCTTCGGACGTGATCTTTACCGGGCAGGTCTTGAAGCTGCCGGAATGATGGAGGGAGGCGGCAGATGATGACGGACGTGGAGAAAGAAAAGATACGGTTCTGGCGCATAGAGGGCCTTGGCTATGGCAGGATCGCAGACCGGCTCGGTATCTCCGAGAATACGGTCAAGAGCTTCTGCAGGCGGGACGGCCTGACCGGCGCGGCGGCAATGGAAGCGTCCATGGCCTGCCGCCACTGTGGAAAGCCCCTTGCGTCTGTGCCGGGGCGGAAAGGCAGGAAGTTCTGCACCGAAGCCTGCCGCCGGGCATGGTGGAAGGCCCACCCGCAGCTTGTGGAGCGGAGGGCATTTTACAAGATGGCCTGCGCCCGGTGCGGGAAGGAGTTTGTAAGCTATGGAAATCAGGGCAGGAAATATTGTTCCCATGCCTGCTATATCGCAGAGCGGTTCGGGGAAGGAGGCGGCCATGACGGAGGAACAGTTTGAGAGGGAGAAAAAGTATCAGGCGGCCCTCGCCGTGGCCCGCGCCATGCTCCGGCAGGGCGTGATAGACGAGGCTGACCTGTGGCATATAGAAGCCCGGTTAAAAGAAAAGTTCAAGCCGGTTCTAGGCGGATTTTTATTGTGAAAATCCTTTCTTTTCCGGTTCGCTTCCTATAACATCAGTGACCAGAAAGGAGGGCGTATTTATGGGACGCATGATACAGAGAGTCAAATTTACCGCGATACAGCAGGCCCCAAAGAAAAAGCGCGTGGCCGCTTATGCGCGGGTATCGAACGGCAAGGAGACCATGCTCCATTCCCTGTCGGCGCAGGTAAGCTATTACAGCGGCCTGATCCAGAAAACGCCGGATTGGGATTATGCTGGTGTGTATGCGGATGAAGCCATATCCGGCACAAAGAATACACGAGGAGAATTTCAAAGGATGCTGGCAGACTGCCGGGCAGGTAAGATCGACATGATAATCACCAAGTCCATTTCCCGGTTTGCCCGCAATACGGTCACAACATTAAAGGCAATACGGGAGCTGCGGCTGATAGGCGTGGACGTGTACTTTGAAGAACAGAATATCCATACGTTAGGCGAGGAGGGCGAGTTTATTCTTACCCTCCTCGCTGCGTATGCAGAGGAGGAGGCCCGCTCGGCATCAGAAAACCAAAGGTGGCGGATACAGAAGCAGTTCCAGCAGGGCAGGCCGACTTCCATAGATATGTTTGGCTATAAGCTCGTGGATGGCAGGCTGGAAATCGTGCCGGAGGAAGCGACGCTTCTTCGCCGGGCGGCAAAAATGTATCTGGCCGGGGCCTCGCAGGAAGCGCTGGAAGGTATCTTCAAAGAAGCCGGGGCTGTTGGCAGGCATGGGGCGTGCCTTTCCGGTTATGGCATCTTAACACTTTTGTGCAACGAGAAGATTGCCGGTGATCTGCTTTTACAGAAAACCCACTGTATAGACCCGATCAGCAAAATCCATAAGGTCAATCACGGGGAATGGCCGCAGTATTTTGTAGAGGGAAGTCATGAGGGGATTCTGGATAAAGATACCTATGGGCGGATTTTGGAAGAGCGGGCACGGCGGGCGAAAGCCCGTGGGATGGATAACAGGGACTGCACCAGAAAGCACCGGCCCTTTTCCAGCCGCATTACCTGCGGGAAGTGTGGGAAGCATTTTTTCCAGCGTACATGGAACACGAAAAAAAGGGGGATGCGGGCTGTGTGGGTATGCAAAACCCATCATAGGAAAAGCAGGACTTGTGAGATAGAAGCTATCCCGGAGCCGTTACTGGAAAAGCTGGCCGCAGAGGCCATGGGCCGCAGGAATTTTGAAGCCGAGAGTTTCCAGAAGAAAATAAGGGAAATACAGGTGCCGGAGAACGGGAAAGTCATTTTTGTATTTATAGACGGACATACGGTGGAAAAATACCACAGCTTTGAATGGCCGGAAGAAAGGGGGACAGGGGTATGCAGGCAGTAGCAGCAAATGTCACAGTGATCCCGGCAAAGAAAGACCTTCCGGTAAACGTACTCAGCAATGAGGAAAGAAGAAAACTCCGGGTGGCGGCCTATGCCCGTGTATCCACCAATCTGGAAGAACAGCTCACCTCCTATGAAGCGCAGGTGGATTATTACACCCGGTATATCCAGACGAAGGACGAGTGGGAATTTGCCGGGGTATACACCGACGAGGGTATTTCCGCCACAAATACCAAGAAACGGGACGGTTTTAACCGCATGGTTGCTGATGCGCTGGCCGGAAAGATAGACCTTATCATTACCAAGTCGATCAGCCGCTTTGCCCGCAATACGGTGGATACTTTGACCACGGTGCGTAAACTCAAAGAAAAGGGGATAGAGGTATTTTTTGAAAAAGAGAATATTCGCACCCTTGACGGCAAGGGCGAACTGCTCATTACGATCATGTCATCATTGGCGCAGGAGGAAAGCCGCTCTATTTCCGAGAACGTGACATGGGGCCAGCGGAAACGCTTTGCAGACGGCAAGGTGAGCCTTCCTTATGCGCACTTCCTTGGCTACCGGAAAGGCCCGGACGGCCTGCCGGAGATCGTAGAGGAAGAAGCAGTCATTATACGGCTCATTTACCGTATGTTCCTCTATGGGAAATCACCTTCGGCCATTGCCAGCTACCTTACCGACGAGGGGATTCCTACACCGGGCGGGAAAGCGATCTGGCGGGCGAAGGTGATAGAAAACATCCTTACTAACGAAAAGTATAAGGGAGACGCCTTACTGCAGAAACGCTACACGGTGGATTTCCTTACCAAGAAGCAGAAGGTCAATATGGGTGAAGTGCCGCAGTATTATGTAGCGAACAGTCACCCGGCGATTATCCCGCCGGAGATATTTGACCTTGTACAGTATGAATTTAAGCGCCGGAAGAAAGACGGCAGGTGGACGAGCTGTACCTATCCTTTTTCCGGGAAGATCATCTGCGGCGAATGCGGCGGCATTTACGGCAGTAAGGTATGGCATTCCAATACCCCGAACCGGGTGTTAGTATGGCAGTGCAACGAGAAGCACCGGGGCCGGAAATGTAGGACACCCCATCTTACCGAGGCGGAGATCAAAAGGGCATTTCTGACGGCCTTTAACAAGGTACTCGGAAACAGAGCGGAGATCATGGCGGCATATCAGGAGGTCATGGAAGCGCTGACGGATACCAGCGACCTTGATAAAGAACAGGAGGAGCTTGAAAGCGAGAGCGAGGTTACAATGGAGCTGATCCGGAAGGTCATTGCGGATAATGCACAGAAAGCCATGGATCAGGAAGAATATGAGCGGAAATATGCCGGATACTGTGAGCGGTACGAGGCGGCAAGGATACGGCTGGCGGAGATCGGGGAGCTCCGGTTGGAGCGCAGTGCCAAGCATACCAAGATCGCCATGTTCCTCGAAAAGCTGGAAAGCAGTGCCGGGCTGGTAACAGAATTTGACGAGGAGCTCTGGTATACAACGGTGGATTTTGTAACGGTATTTGAGGATATGAGAATGGTATTCACTTTCCGGGACGGAAATACGGTTGAGGTAAAGAAACGCGAATGGAAGGCGGCATAATGGGCACGGAAGATAAAAGGATACTGGCAGCGCAGTCTGCCAGCAGAGTTTTCAAGAATGGAACAGGTCTTTGACCGCAGGCACATGATATAGCATGAGATAGAGTAATCCCGCAGGTTTCATTATGTGAGCCTGCGGGATTTTCTTCGTTTATGATAGATGCCTTTTTCACGATAGAGTGCGGGATATAGGGGTGTTCATTTTTGAGATATAAAAACGCAAGATATAGTGGTTGCAAAGAAAAAATGGTGTGCATAGACACCCTATCTTGTACTTTGTTCGCTAAAAAGTATCGCTAACATTGTATTAAAGTTTGTCCCTGAATATGGTTGCAATTGACTTAAAAATTGATGATTTTAAGCCGGAATATATGGGAAAGATGGATTTTTATCTGGAAGCATTAGACAGAGATATAAAGAAACCGCAGGAGAATCCAAGCGTTGGAATGATTCTTTGCAAAAATGCTGACACGGATGTTGTAGAATATTCTCTGAGTAGAAGCCTGTCTCAGACAATGATTGCTGAGTATAAGACAAAACTGATTGATAAGAGCATCCTGCAGAGAAAACTGGCTGAGTTGTATGATATGGCAGAGGAAGAAGTGAAAAAATCTCAACAGGATTGAGAGTTTTGAAAAAAATATGGCTAATAAGAAATGGCAGGGGTATCCGTGATGATTTTTTTAGATGCAAATGCATTTTATTCATATATAGGAAGATGTAACTTAGGGTTGATCGAATCAACGCATGTGAATGAAGCGAAGCTATCGAAGTATTTAGATTCAATTAGAGAAAAGAGCTTGCCTACGTCTGTTTTTATAGAAATTATGGTTCATTTTCGTGATGATTCATCAAGATTAAGAGAAATATTAGAGTTTAGATTGCGGAAAGGATTACCGCTGTTCAATAATATTCCTGATTATTGTATCAGTGAAGATGAAATAACATGCATTTATTTTATGGATGATTTTTCCTTGAAGAAATATGCATATAAACTACTTGATGAAAAAATTGGTGTTGAAAGTCGATTTGCGTATTTGTTTTATGAGATTACAAAAAATTTATATTTGGAATACCGGTTGGAAGAAATTGGTGACTTTACAGAAAAAGAAGAAAAAGGAGTTTGGAATTTCTTAGGAAGAAAAGAAGCCAGAGAAGAAGGTAATACGATTATTGAAGTCTTCAAGGATGTGTTGAAGACAGGATATGAACAGGATAAAGAACAGAATTTTCTTAAAACAAAATACATTGATAAACTTAATGAAGCCTGCCAGATTATAGATGTTATACTTGCTGGATGTATTGCTTGTAGAGATGAAGGTTCTGACATCATTGAAGCTATCCAAGCTGCATATGATGAAAGTGTCACAAGAGGCTTTGATGGAATAAATGGAACTATGCCGGGACTTGTAACCCAGTTACAGAGTAATACAGTGTTTCTTGAACAGGCAAAAACAAAGATATCAGGTATGTTTCAAAAACACCACTATAATAAATTTCAGACAGAATATTTAAGAAATGTAATGTTCACAGCTTGGTATGATAGAGGACAGAAATTAAAAAAGAATGATATTTTTGATATGATGTGCGCCGGATGTTTAGGTTATGTAAGACCTATTCGTCCAGGAGAGTCTGTTTTGACAAATACGGAATCCTACATTATTTCATTTGACTCAACAATGGAAAAATATATTGATAGTGTTAGAAGTGCTAATACCGCCATAATTCAAAAATTTAAGAATGCATAATTGTCCTCTGGCATTGTGTTGACACATTTATTACACCAACAAGCAAATTTTTTGACACTTAAGAAATACGCTCTGTCCTTATTTTTCAGGGGATGGAGCGGAAAGCCTTTATTTTCAAGAAAAATTTCTCAAAAAAGTTTGTGTCAAGGGGTTGACAGAATCGGGGATTGGAAAGACCTATCTTGCGGCCTTTGATTCGGCATCGTATAAACGAGTCTTGTTTGTGGCGCACCGTGAAGAAATCTTGCAACAGGCGGCGGTGTCTTTTCGAAATGTAAGACAGTCGGACGACTATGGCTTTTTTGACGGCAAGCACAAAGATACAGATAAAGCGGTTATCTTTGCTTCGGTGGCGACACTCGGCAGGGAGGAATATCTGAGTGCGGAGTATTTCAGTGCGGATTATTTTGACTATCTGGTAATTGATGAATTTCATCATGCCGTTACCGCTTAAAGGCCATTATGACGAGAAAGAGCTGAATGAGACTTACATCGGGAATGTCAAAAGATACAATCTGATTTATAAATATTACAAAAAGTATCCTTCCAAAAGAGCGTTAGGTTTTTGCTGTTCCAGACAGCACGCAGAGGAAATGGCAAAGGAATTTTGCGCGCGGGGCGTAAAGGCTGTGGCGGTTTACTGCAACGCGGACAGCGCCTTTTCCGAGGATAGAAATCAGGCGATTAGCAAACTGAACAATCGGGAAATTGAGGTTATTTTTTCAGTGGATATGTTCAATGAGGGCGTTGATATTGCAGCGCTTGATATGGTACTGTTTTTGCGCCCTACGGAATCGCCGATCATATTTTTGCAGCAGCTTGGACGAGGTCTGAGAACCTATCGAGGAAAAGAATACTTAAATGTGCTGGACTTTATCGGGAATTATGAAAAGGCAGGTCGTGCACCGTTTCTTTTAAGCGGTGACAAAAATTTGAGTGAGCGGACAGCGGCAGAGTATCACAGGATAGAATACCCAGACGATTGTATCGTGGATTTTGATATGCGGCTGGTCGATCTTTTCCGAGAGATGGAGAAAAAGAACTTATCGGCAAAAGAGAGGATCGTACAGGAATATTACAGGGTAAAAGAACTGCTTGAAAATAAGGTTCCGACGAGGATGGAGCTGTTTACTTACATGGAGGATGATATCTATCAGTATTGTGTGCAGCACGCAAAAGAGAATCCGTTTCGGCAATATATGAATTTTTTACATAATCTGCATGAGTTATCGGAGGACGAACAAATAGTATATGATAGCATCGGGCGGGAATTTTTGTCATTGATTGAGACAACGGATATGCAGAAGGTTTATAAGATGCCAATTTTGTATAGTTTTTATAATCATGGAACTGTGCGGATGGCAGTGACGGATGAGGAAGTCTTGGCAGACTGGAAAGAATTTTTTAATACGGGAACAAACTGGAAGGACCTGACGCCTGATAAGTCATTTGCGGAATACAAACAAATAACGGACAAACAGCATCTTAGTAAAGCAAAGAGTATGCCGATTCATTTTTTGAAGGCTTCAGGGAAAGGATTTTTTGTGGAACGGGAAGGCTATGCGCTGGCAGTCAGAGAGGAACTTACAGAGATAGTGAAAAAAGATGCTTTTAGGCGGCAGATGAAGGATATTCTGGATTATCGAACGATGGAATATTATCGGCGGCGGTATGCAGAAGAAGCTTAATAGAAATATAGTATTTGACTCATTGAAAATTTCTGGCTGTTTAGCCACAAATATTCAATATATGATCGGAGGCTCCCATGCCATTCCAACTCCCCAAAACCTCATACAACTCCCTCCGAATAAAGGGAAGTAAAGTCCATCGTCGAAGAGTACCGCAAAGCCCGTGAACAGGACAAGGACGGTATCGCCTACACCACCCGGCCCTACTGGTACGGAAACCGTCTCGCAAACCGTGACATGGCGGATCACGGCGTGAGCCTGCGGGAAGAATTTAAGCTGATGTCAAAGCGCGAGAAAGACTATACGATTTCTTCGGGAGATGGCAATCTGAAACGCATTCAGTATCACAGTCCGATCTGTCGGACAAAGGTCTTTTACCGTGGCGATGCGCCGATCCTGAAGGTAAAAGAGCATTTGCAGGAGCAGTATGTTCTGGCGGATACCGGATACGGGAAGGAAAAGACGCGCTACTGCGAAAGCTGAGGCGCACTGATCGATATGACATAGGATTACGCGGGCTGTCCCCAATGCGGTGCCGCAGTCAGGATTCGCGAGGTACATAAAAAGATTGTGTCGATTGACGGGGAAATGTCAGGGGATTGGTATCAGCGGCGGTTTATCATGGGTGTTTTCCTTATTCTTATGATCTGGGCGTTTTCTTTGGGAATGATTGATCTGATCAGCGAGGGTGAGCTTGTATTTGATACGGTCATGGGTACATTTATAATGATCCTGTTGGGGACATTGGCGAGCGCCCCGATGTGTATTGTGATGGGCGTGTTTTTAGGGAATTTCCTGTTTGTGCTGATTTTGATTTCCTAGCAGAGTTCCAGAGAAAGGGTAAACAGAGTGGGATATGAGATGCGAAAACGGGATCCACAGTTTTCCCACACGGAATTTTACGGGTTGGTGCAATCCTATATGAAGCTTTGGTTTTTATCCGCAGAGCCGTCGGACTTAGGCTGCATTTCCGAGGTGGAAAACTGTCAGGATACAAAGATTCTCGATGTGGACTGTCTGAGCTGCAAAGCAAGCAGGGTATGGGCGGACGAGGTGTTTACTTATGTGGAGATGAGACTGAAGGTGCGTCTGATTTGTGCGCAGGGTGAAAAGCTTGTTAAGAGAAGGACAGCCTGTACGGTCAGAATGAAACGAAGAAAAGAAGTCACTACCACGCATAGATCCGATGTATTACAGTGTGCAAACTGCGGTGCGTACCTTGATCTGCTGGGAGTATGGCGAGTGTACGCACTGTGGCAGCAGATTCGACATTTCCTCGATCGACTGGATGCTCTGTCATGTAACGGCGGAGAATTGACATTTGCATATGCAGCATGATTTTATGGCCGGGGTGACGCTCCGGCTATTATTTTGTCCTATCTATATCCCGCATCTTGAAAAACTGTCCAAAAGAGTGTAAAATCTAACAAGCGAAATGTGCATGGAGGTCAGATTGAAGAATCACACTGATGTGCTGATTTTTCAATCAGGCAGAATGAGAAATCGCCTTCGCGAATTTCTCATCGCGTATCGTTGCAGTAAACTGCTTCGCCAGTAGGAGGAAACTATGACTTTAAGCAAAAAACCAATGACAGGCATGAAGGATATCCTTCCCGAGGAGATGGAGATCCGCGACTATGTGATTGGTATCATCAAAGAGACTTACGGGAATTTTGGCTTTACCTCGATCGAGACGCCCTGCGTGGAAAATCTTGCGAATCTAAACTGCAAGGCGGGCGGCGAGAACGAGAAGCTGATCTTTAAGATATTGAAGCGGGGCGAGAAGCTGCGCATCGACGAAGCAAAGAGTGAGGAGGACCTGACGGACGGCGGTCTGCGCTATGATCTGACGGTTCCGCTGGTGAGGTATTATTCCAATCACGCAAACGAGCTGCCCGCGCCTTTCAAGGCGTTGCAGATGGGCAATGTGTGGCGGGCGGACAGGCCCCAGCGAGGGCGTTACCGCCAGTTCATGCAGTGCGACATCGACATTCTGGGGGAGGCATCGAATTTGGCGGAGATCGAGCTGATCTTAGCCACCACCACGACGCTTGGCAGGATCGGCTTTAAAAACTTCAACATCCGCATCAACGACAGGCAGATCCTAAAAGCGATGGCGGCTTACAGCGGCTTTGGCGAAGAAGATTACGATCAGGTGTTTATCATTTTAGATAAAATGGATAAGATCGGAAAGGACGGTGTCTCGGCGGAGCTTTTGGAAGCGGGATTTTCGCAGGAGAGCGTGGACAAGTATCTGGCGCTGTTTACGGGCATGGAACAGGCGGACGATGCGATCGCCTATATTTCGGAAAAGCTTTCAGGTGTTCTTGCCGATGGTGTCATGGAGAGCTTTCAGGAGATCATAGACAGTGTGGAGGCGACCAAGGGCGACTTCTTTCAGCTGGTGTTTGACCCCACGCTGGTGCGGGGCATGTCCTACTACACAGGCACGATCTTTGAGATCGATATGCCGGAGTTTGGCGGCAGCTGCGGCGGCGGCGGAAGATACGATAAGATGGTGGGAAAATTTACAGGCAACGACGTACCTGCCTGCGGGTTTTCGATTGGATTTGAGCGCATCATCCTGCTTCTTTTGGAGAGCGGCTTCAAAGTGCCGAAGGCGGGTAAGAAAATTGCCTATCTGATGGAAAAAGGGCTGCCTTCCGAGAAACTGTGCGAGGTGATGGCAAAGGCGCAGAAAGAGCGGGAGAGCGGCAATCAGATTTTGGTAGCCAGGATGAATAAGAATAAAAAGTTCCAAAAGGAACAGCTGACCGCGCAGGGATATGAAGAATTTGAGGAGTTCTACAAGGAAGAACTAAAAAGGTAGACGATTACAAAACAGCATCAAAACACAGTGATATGGGACAAATAGGATAACCAACGCAGAAAAGAGGAAAATCAATCATGGCAGAATCAATGAAAGGCTTAAAGAGATCGCACCGCTGTGCGGAGCTTTCCTTACAGAACGTGGGGGAAGAAGTGACGGTAATGGGATGGGTGCAGAAACAGAGGAACAAGGGCGGCATTATTTTTGTGGATCTGCGCGACCGTTCGGGCATTTTGCAGATCATTTTTGAGGAGGCTGACTGCGGCGCGGAAGCGTTCGCCAAAGCGGAGAAGATGAGGAGCGAGTTTGTGATTGCCGTGATCGGTAAGGTGGAGAAGCGCTCGGGAGCCGTTAATGAGAATTTGAAGACGGGCGAAATTGAGGTTCGTGCCGCGCAGGTGCGTGTGTTGTCGGAATCCGAGACGCCGCCTTTCCCGGTGGAGGCGGATTCTAAGACAAAAGAGGAGATTCGCCTGAAATACCGTTATCTGGACTTAAGAAGGCCGGATCTTCAGGAAAAACTGATGCTTAGAAGCAAAATCGTTTCCGAGATGCAGCACTTTATGGCAAAAGAGGGTTTTCTGGAGATCGAAACTCCGATTTTGTGCAAGTCTACGCCTGAGGGAGCCAGGGATTATCTGGTGCCCAGCCGTGTGCATCCGGGACATTTTTACGCGCTGCCGCAGTCGCCCCAGCTTTACAAGCAGCTTCTGATGTGCTCCGGCTACGACCGCTATTTCCAGATCGCCAGATGTTTCCGTGACGAGGATCTGCGTGCGGATAGGCAGCCGGAATTTACGCAGGCGGATATGGAATTGTCTTTCGTGGATGTAGACGATGTGTTGGAAGTAAACGAGCGGCTGATCAAACATGTCTGCAAAGAAGCGATAGGGCTGGATGTGCAGCTTCCCCTGCCGCGCATGACCTGGCAGGAGGCCATGGATCGGTTTGGCTCCGACAAGCCTGATACCCGCTTTGCCATGGAATTGACAGATGTGTCAGAAATAGTGGCGGGCTGTGGCTTCGGTGTGTTTACTTCCGCACTGGAAAGCGGCGGGAGCGTGCGCGGCTTGAATATAAAGGGACAGGCGGCCATGCCGCGTAAAAAGATCGACGCGTTGGTGGACTTTGCGAAAGGCTATGGCGCAAAGGGTCTGGCTTACTTAAGCGTGCAGGAGGACGGCACCTATAAGTCTTCCTTTGCGAAATTTATGACAGAAGAAGAACTGGAGAAACTGGTGCAGGCAATGCAGGGTGAGAAGGGCGATCTGCTCCTCTTTGCCGCAGATAAGAAAAACATTGTCTACAGTGTGCTTGGCGCGCTGCGAGTGGAGCTTGGAAAGCAGCTTGGTCTAATCGATGAGTCGCAGTTCAACTTCCTGTGGGTGGTGGAGTTTCCGCTGCTTGAGTGGAGCGAGGAGGAGAACCGCTTTATGGCGATGCACCATCCTTTCACGATGCCCATGGAGGAGGACTGGCAGTATATCGATTCCGACCCGGGCAGGGTGCGGGCGAAGGCCTACGATATCGTGTTGAACGGGGTGGAGCTTGGCGGCGGTTCCGTCAGGATTCACCAGGATGATATTCAGGAGAAAATGTTCGAGGTGCTGGGCTTTACGAAGGAACAGGCGTGGGAGCAGTTCGGTTTCCTTTTAAGCGCCTTCAAGTACGGGGTGCCGCCTCATGCGGGACTGGCTTACGGCCTTGACCGCTTTGTGATGCTCTTGACTCATGCGGACAACATTCGTGAAGTGATTGCCTTCCCGAAGATGAAGGATGCGTCCTGCTTGATGACGGAGGCACCGGGAACGGTGGATGAGAAGCAGCTTGCGGAGCTGCAGATCGTGGTGATGCCCGCACCGGAGAAGGAGTCGGAGTAATATCCGATATTATCATGTTATCATAGGTTGGAATGGAGATCATAAAATATGCCGGAACAGAAAATAGAGAATGCAGCGCTGGAAGAAGCGATAGCGGTTTTCCGTGAGAATAAAGAGAAGGACAGCTATGTGAAGGTGATGGAAATCCTGGAGAAATCCATTGTGATAGTGCCGACCATGCCTTTGGAAGATATTCCGCCGGAATTGACGGAGCAGCTGCGTGAGGGAAAAGTCGTTGCGTTCCCGAAAGAGACTAAGGTTTTACCCTGCCTTTTGAAAAAAGATACAGGGGAGCAGGCCCTGCCCATTTTTACTTCAATTGCGCAGATTCCGCCGGAAAAGATGAGTCCCTCAGTGGTTGCCATGCCGTTCATGTCCTGCGTTGCCATGTATATGGCAAATCAGGATAAGGTAGCGGAAATCGTGATCAATCCCTTTAGTGAGTTGATGATTTTAACGCAGTCGATTTTAGAAGTGGCGGATAAGCGCAGGAAGGCGGCAGCAGAAATCAAGACCGTCCAGTTGACTAAGGAGCAGTTCCGGAATTTTGCCCACAACAGGGTGGCGCTTTATCTATTACCGAAATATTTATTTACAAATGGCTTACAGGGGCTGGAGGAATTCCAGCGGGAAGAAGGCGCTCTGATAATGCGCTTCTATGAGCAGGTATATCCGAAAGAGACCAAGTGCAGTTTTCGGGCAGATGATTTTTCGCTGATGATCCTAAATCTTACGGACAAGATACAGCTTACCCGTCTGGATATGCCGGATGTGGTCAATAAGAAGGGTATGTGTTATCGGGTTTATGCCGCCCTTATGCGGGACACGGAAGAAATACAGTATTATGCCCTGGAACACACAAAGGATGGAAAATTTATTGCCAGGATCACAAAGGACGGGAAACACGAGATCGTGGAACCGGCGCCGGATAACGGAGCAGAGATCGAGGCGATCATGAATCTGCTGTAGCTTCTTCCGTTTCTTCTTCCGGGGGAAGCGTGATCAGCACTTTCACGATGCGGTTATCCTGTACGCCGCAGGCTTTTAAGGTGATGCCGTTTTCCAGCCCGATGGTCTCCTGATCCTCGGGCAGGCGGTTCAGCTTCTCCAAAAAGAGGCCGCCGATGGAATCATAATCTTCGGAGTCAAGAGAAATATTGAGGGCGTCGCTTAAGTCGTCCAGCTTCATGCCGCCTTCCACCAAATACTGACCTTCCTCGGTTTCCTGAATCAATTCTTCCTCGTCTGCGTCGTACTCATCGCGGATCTCGCCGACCAGTTCCTCGATGATATCCTCCATGGTGATCATGCCGACAGTCGCGCCGTACTCGCTTAAGACAAAGGCGATGTTGCAGGATCGTTCGCGGATCTCCATCAAAAGATCTGATATATTCTTATATTCATAGGTATAATAAGCCTCCCGCAGAATCTTCTTGAGGCTGAATTTTTCCTTATCTTTCACCAGAATAAAGTCTTTGATATTGACAATGCCGATGATATGATCCGGGTCGTCTCCATAAACGGGAAGCCGTGTGAACATGCACGACTGGAAAGTAGATAATATTTCCTGATAGGTGGCGGTCAACGGCACGGTCGTCATCTGGATGCGGGGGATCATGATGTCCTTGGCCACGGTATCCCCGAAATCGAAAACGTTGTAGATCAGAGCCCGTTCCTCGGATTCGATCACGCCGCCTTCGTGGCTGACATCCACGTAGGTTTTCAGCTCTTTCTCCGTAATGTGAAAGTTATTGCCTTCGGAGCTGATATGTAAGAGACGCAGAATGCAGTTGGAAAGTTTGTCAATCAAATAAATGACGGGCGTAAGGATCGTCATCAAAAGGCGGATGAGGGGGGAAAACATAAGTGTGATCGACTCGGCGCGCTGCATAGCCCAGGTTTTGGGGATGATCTCGCCGAACATCAGGATCGTTAAGGTCAGGGCGCCGGTTGCGATGCCGACAGCCTTACTGCCCCAAAGATTGATGGCAAAGGTGGTCATCACAGAGGAAGCGGAGAGGTTGACGATGTTATTGCCGATCAGGATCGCGCTCAGCATCTTACCGTACTGATCCAGTATGGCAAGTACACGGATGGCTCCTTTGTGGTCTTCTTCGGCCAGGGTGCGCAGCCGCACGCGGTTGACGGTCGAGAACGCGGTCTCTGCGGAAGAAAAAAAGGCTGATAATATCACGAGAACAGCCACTGAAACGATCTGTATGGCACCTGCGGTATCCACTTGCTATGCACTCCTTATATGTTTGATATGATTTGAACTCTATGAAACAGATTGCCTAATTATCTTACTAGAAGCAAAAGATTGTGTCAAGTTTTTCCGCGTTTGGGAATACACATAGAAGTAGAAAGAATGTGTGTGAAAGTTTGAGAAAGGACAAGGGGATCATCATGGGAAAAAAAGATTTCTATATGGATAAGGCAGTCTTTGTCATCAAGTGCATGCTGGGCGCTTATGTGCTGACGGCAGGTCTGCTTTTGCTGCTGGCTTTCATGCTGTACCGTTTTGGATTGTCTGAAAAGGTCGTGTCTGTCTGTATCATCGCAATTTACATACTCGTTACCTTTTTTGCGGGGCTGCTCGCGGGGAAACGGGAGGGAAAGCGTAAGTATCTCTGGGGACTTGCCATGGGCGTACTGTATTTCGGGATCCTGGTGGTCGTGTCCCTGGTAGTCAATAAAGGGCTGGAGGATGTGGCAGGCAATATGATGACGGTATTCTTCCTTTGCGCCGGCAGCGGGGCACTCGGGGGGATGCTGGCCTGAGTCAACAGTTCAGTCAGACCGAATCTGCCCGGCAAATCATGCTTGCATGAAGTGCATGAAGTTGGCAACTCATACTAGACGCGAAAAAAAAATTGTGTTATACTACAAAAAGTTATGAGCAAGTTTATACATAAGGAGGACATACCGATGAAACATATCAAGACCTTATCGACCAGAGATTTGAAGGAATCCATGAAGAAGGGCGGCTGCGGTGAGTGCCAGACCTCCTGCCAGTCTGCCTGCAAGACCTCCTGCACGGTAGGCAACCAGAGCTGCGAGAAGGCAAGATAAGTTTTTCGCCCATCACGCAGGAAGGCAGTTAAGTGGAAAAGAGGAAAAAACGATAAGAAAACAGGGCAGGCTCGGCATACGGCGTATGACGGGGCTGCCCGTCTGCGTGTTTCAACAGTTCAGCCACACTGTTGGGGTGGACTGAACTTGTGATGAAAGATAAAAGTCAGGAGAAAAATCGTGATACATCAATATATCAGTAACGGCTATCATATTGTAATGGATGTTAACAGTGGCAGCGTCCATGTGATGGACAAGCCTGCCTATGACGCGGTTTCTGTTGTGGAGCGTCTGTTAGGGCAGGGGGTGGAAGCAAAGGAAGAAATCGCGCAGAAGGCAGCGGAAGAACTTGCTGTGGGGCCCGCAGAGGCGGCAGAGATCGTGGAGGAACTGCTTTCCCTAAAGGAGGCGGGGCAGCTCTTTACGGAGGATGTCTACGAAAACTACATCGATGCCTTCTCAAAGCGGGAAACTGTGGTGAAGGCACTGTGTCTTCATATTGCACATGACTGTAACCTTGCCTGTAAATACTGTTTTGCAGGGGAAGGCGAGTACCACGGAGACCGGGCATTGATGAGCTTGGAAGTGGGAAAGAAGGCCCTCGATTTTCTGGTGAAACATTCCGGAAACCGCGTGAATCTGGAGGTGGACTTCTTCGGCGGGGAACCGCTTATGAACTGGCAGGTGGTAAAGGAGCTGGTAGCTTACGGCCGTTCTCTGGAAGAACCGCATCATAAGAAATTCCGCTTTACCCTGACCACCAATGGCGTGCTTTTGAATGATGAGATCCTGGAATTTGCCAACAAAGAAATGTCAAATCTTGTTTTAAGTATTGATGGCAGAAAGGAGATTCACGATCGTATGCGGCCCCATCGCGGCGGACAGGGCAGCTATGATGAAATTCTTCCGAAATACAAGAAGGCAGCCGAGAGCAGGAACCAGATGAATTACTATGTGCGTGGCACCTACACGCACAACAATACGGACTTTTCCGAGGATGTGATCCATTTGGCAAATGAGGGTTTTGAGCAGATTTCCGTGGAACCTGTGGTGGCGGATAAAACGGAGGATTACGCGCTTCGCATGGAGGATGTGCCGAAGCTCCTTGCAGAGTATGATAAGCTGGCTTTGGAATATATTCGCAGAAAAAGAGAAGGAAAGGGTTTCCAATTCTTTCATTTTATGATAGATTTAGAAGGTGGCCCTTGCGTGGCTAAGAGGTTATCCGGCTGCGGATCGGGCACGGAGTATCTGGCAGTGACTCCCTGGGGAGATCTTTACCCCTGTCATCAGTTTGTGGGGCAGGAAGAATTTCTCATGGGAAACGTGGGGGAAGGAATCCTCCGTAAGGATATTCAGGAGAAGTTTAAGGCGTGCAATGTCTACGCGAAAGAAGCGTGCAGAGTTTGTTTCGCGAAATTCTATTGCAGCGGCGGCTGCGCGGCCAACGCCTACCATGAGAGCGGCGACGTGAACGGCTCCTATGAGCTGGGGTGTGAACTCCAAAGGAAACGTGTCGAATGCGCAATCATGATAAAAGCGGCGCTTGCCGATAAGGAATCATCGCTCGGCAGCGATGATTCAGAGAATGCTTCGCATTCTCCCTAAATGATTTACACAGTTGCATTTTTCGCATCAGGAAAAAAGGAGAATTAGTTATGAAAAAGAGCAAAGCGGTTGTCAGTCTGATCGTCTACTTGCTGATCCTTGGACTGCTGGGGTATACGGCAATCTTTGGTGTCGGTTCGGACAAGTCGGGCGCAGCGGAAAGCATCAAGCTGGGACTGGATCTGGCGGGCGGCGTCAGTATCACCTATCAGGTGGTGGGAGACGATGATCCCAGCGCGGAGGACATGAGCGATACCATCTACAAGCTGCAGCAGCGTGTAGACGGGTACAGCACGGAGGCGCAGGTATATCAGGAGGGAAGCGACCGGATCAATATCGAGATTCCCGGCGTTACCGATGCCAATGCGATCTTAGAGGAACTTGGCAAGCCTGGAAGCCTTTACTTTATTGCGCAGACGGACAGTGCCGGTAACAACAACTATGAAATGGGCTACGGCATTGACGCGGAGGGAAATCTGGTTCCGCAGTATCAGCTGAGTAAAACCATTGAAGAATTGCAGGCCGACGGTTCCATTGTTCTTACCGGTACGGAAGTGGAGAGTGCGCAGGCGAGAACGCAGCAGGATTCCATGGGCAATCTGGAAAACGTGGTATCCCTGACCTTTAATGAAAAGGGAAAACAGGCTTTCGCGGACGCGACCACGAAGGCTTATGAGAATGGCGAGACCATTGCCATCTATTACGATGAAGAACTTGTGAGCGTGCCGAATGTTATCTCGGCGATCACTGACGGTAATGCAGTCATAACAGGGCAGAGCACGGCGGCGGAAGCGGAACAGCTTGCTTCTACCATCCGTATCGGCGGACTGAAGCTTGAACTGGAAGAACTGCGGTCTAACGTGGTGGGTGCACAGCTTGGTTCGGCGGCGATCCGTACCAGTCTGATCGCGGCGGCGGTCGGTTCTGCGTTGGTGATTGTTTTCATGATCGCTGTGTATTATATCATGGGTCTGGCGGCTTCCTTGGCACTGTGCCTGTACACGGAGCTTCTGGTGATTTTGATGTATGCGTTTGAAGTGACGTTGACTTTGCCCGGTATCGCGGGTATCATCCTCACCGTCGGTATGGCAGTGGATGCGAACGTGATCATTTTTGCCCGTATCAGGGAGGAGCTTGCGGCCGGAAAGACCTTGCAGAACGCGATCAAGATCGGCTTCAACAAGGCATTATCCGCTATTTTAGACGGTAATATCACCACCCTGATCGCAGGTCTGGTGCTCTACTTTATGGGAAGCGGTACGATCAAGGGCTTCTCCATCACCTTGATGTTAGGTATCATCCTTTCGATGTTTACGGCGCTTGTGGTGACGAAGTTCCTGGTCAATGTCTTCTATGCGCTGGGGATTCAGAATGAGAAGGTTTACGGTGTGACCAAAGAGAAAAAGACGATCAACTTCCTTTCCAAGAGATATCTTTTCTTTGGTATTTCCCTTGCGGCGATTCTGGCAGGTTTTGTGGCCATGGGCATTGGCAAAGCAAACACGGGTATGACCCTGAATTTCAGTCTGGATTTTGTGGGCGGTACGTCAACCACCATGACGCTGAACGAAGATATGAGCATTGAGGAAATCGATGCGCAGATCGTTCCCCACATTGAGAAGATCACAGGAGACGGCAACGTGATGACTACGAAGGTGGCCGGCTCCAATGATATTATTATTAAGACCAGAACGTTGAATGTGCAGGAGAGAGAAGCCTTTAACGAGGTGATGGTGAATAACTTTGGCGTGGACGAGAGCAGTATTACGGCAGAGACCATCAGCGCGACGGTCAGCTCCGAGATGCAGTCCGGTGCAATCAAGGCAATTCTGGTGTCCACGGTGCTGATGCTTCTGTACATCTGGTTCCGCTTTAAGGATGTTCGTTTCGGTGCAAGTTCTGTGATCGCGCTCCTGCACGATGTGCTGGTGGTGCTTGCCTTCTATGCGATCGTCAGAGTGTCCGTGAGCAATACGTTCATCGCCTGTATGTTGACGATCGTGGGTTATTCCATCAATGCCACCATCGTTATCTTCGACCGCGTGCGTGAAAACATGCGTGAGTTGCGCGGCATGGATGGGCTGGAGGAGATGGTCAACAGGAGTATTACCCAGACGCTTACGAGAAGTATCTTCACTTCCCTGACGACCTTCTTTATGGTTGCTGCTTTGGAAGTGTTCGGCGTTTCCTCGATCAGAGAGTTTGCGCTGCCCCTGATGGCTGGTATCATCAGCGGTACGTATTCCTCCATCTGTTTGACGGGCGCACTCTGGTATGTGTTCCGCACGAAGCTGGTGAAGACAAAGAAATAATGCATACAAGCTTGATTTGCCGGATAGATTTGGTCTGGCTGAACTGAAATAATAAAGTACTATAAATGACCCTCTGGAAATGTTACAATAGGTTGTGACTTTTTCAGAGGGTGTTTTTTCGGGAAGATGTGACAGTATTAGAAAGGCATGAGAGGACAGGGTTATGGCAAAATGGATGGTGTCTGCCAAGAAGGCGGATTTTAAGGGGATAGCGCAGCGTTTCGGAATCGACCCGGTGATCGCCAGGATCATTCGCAATCGGGATGTTGAAGGAGAGGAAGCCATAGAAAAGTTCCTTCACGGTACGACGGCCGATTTCTACGACCCTTCCCTTTTAAGGGATGCCGAAAAGGCGGTGGATATCCTGGTAGATAAGACGATAGAGAAATGTAAGATTCGGGTGATCGGGGACTATGATATTGACGGCGTCTGCGCCACTTATATCTTAGTGGCTGTGCTGGAACGCTGCGGCGCCCTCGCGGATGCGGTGATTCCGCATCGTATCACGGACGGCTACGGGTTGAATGACAGGCTGATAGAGGAGGCGAAGGCGGCGGGAATCGATACGATCCTCACCTGCGATAACGGGATCGCAGCACTGCCGCAGATCGCCTTTGCCAAAGAACTTGGCATGACGGTGATCGTGACGGATCACCATGAGGTGCCCTATGAGGTGCAGGCGGATGGCAGCCGCAGGGAAACGCTGCCTGCGGCGGATGCGGTGGTGGACCCGAAACGGGAGGGCTGCCCCTACCCTGATAAAGGCATCTGCGGCGCGGTGACGGCATATAAACTAATGGAGTTGTATCTGCGCAGGATGAGCGGAAAGGGCGTTTTATCGGAAGATGAGTCGGCAGCGTTTCTGTCAGAGCTTTTGGCTTTTGCGGGTTTTGCCACGGTAGGGGATGTGATGGAGCTTGTTGATGAAAACCGCATCCTGGTAAAGTATGGTCTGCGGCGGATCGAACAGTCTGCGAATCCGGGAATGCGCGCACTGCTGGCGGTAAACGAGTTGACGCAGAAAAAGTTGACAGGGTACCACGTCGGCTTTGTTTTAGGCCCCTGCCTGAATGCGACAGGGCGGCTTGATACGGCGGCCAGGGCCCTTGCCATGTTTCGCACGCAGGATGAAGGCGAAGCACTCACGATCGCAGGAGAGCTGAAGGCTTTGAATGACAGCAGAAAGGAGATGACGCTGCAGGGAACGGAGCAGGCAATAGAGATGATCGAAGGGACGGCGCTTAAGGACGACCTTGTGCTGGTCATCTTTTTGCCGGACTGCCATGAGAGTCTGGCGGGAATTATCGCCGGACGCATCAGGGAGCGCTATCATAAGCCTGTTTTCGTGCTGACGCGGGCGGAAGAAGGCGTGAAAGGATCGGGACGTTCGATCGAGGCTTATCATATGTACGATAAGATGAGCGAATGCAAGGAACTTTTTACAAAATACGGTGGACATAAGATGGCGGCGGGGGTATCCATGCCAGAGGAGAATGTGGAGACGTTTCGCGCCTTTTTGAATGAGCACAGCGGGCTTGCAGCTGAAGATCTGGTGGAAGTCATACATATCGACGTGCCGATGCCCATGTCCTATGTGACACCGGAGCTTGTCAGGCAGATTGCGCTCTTAGAGCCTTTTGGCAATGGCAATCCCAAGCCTGTCTTTGCCCAGAAGGGGATCAGGGTGCGCAGGGGAAGGATCTTAGGGAAAAATGGCAATGTGGGGAAATACAGGATCGCCGATGAGGACGGACGGGAGTACGATATGATGTATTTTGGCGATCTGGAGCGGTGGCACGCCTTTTTGGCAGAGCATTTTGGGCAGGAGGAGCTCGACAGGCTGTACGGCGCGGGCAGCAGTGCCATAGTCGTTAGCGTTATTTATTACCCCGATATCAATGTGTATCGAGGAGTCGAGTCGCTGCAGATGGTGATGCAGGATTATGGCGCCTAAGCAAAAGAAAAACAAGCGGCAGCGAAGCTGACATTTGTTTTTCTTGCGGCGCTAACGAGCAAATGTCCGATGAAATCGGACGTAGAGCGCTGAAAGCGCGGATTTGCGAGTATGCGGTATGAATGGGCACGAAAAAGCCCGGGTGCACCGGGCTTTTTCGCAGTTTTCTTATGAGGGGGAGATAGTGAATTCATCAACTATCTTGATATTTATCATAAAGGGTAATTGTGTCCAAACTGTGTTTAGTTTGTGAAGGAATCATAAAAAAAGATTAAGAAAGCTTAAAGAGAGGCGAAAGAGAAGGGAAAAATTGCAAAAAGAGCGATTTCGTGCTATCTTACTATATAATGAATAAAATGCCGACAGGAGGTATCTATGGCAATTTTAAACGAATTATTAGAGGGATTATCTTACGAATGTGTAAGTGGAACGACAGACAAAGCAATAACGGATGTCATATATGATTCGAGAAAGGTGACGGCAGGCTGCCTGTTCATTTGTATCCCAGGGGCAAAGGCGGACGGCCACCAATATGCGGCGGATGCGGTGCGCGCGGGTGCGGCGGCGCTTTTGACAGAGCATGACGTGGAACTGCCCGCAGGGGCAGACGTGACGGTGATTCGGGTGGAAAACACCCGTTACGCCATGGCATTTGTCTCGGCGGCCTGGTTCGGGCATCCCGCGGGGCAGATGAAGATCATCGGCATCACGGGCACGAAAGGAAAGACCACCACCGCCTATCTGGTAAAGGCCATTCTGGAACAGACGGGGAGAAAGGTGGGGCTGATCGGCACGGTCGAGATCATTGCCGGAGATACCCACATTCCTGCGGAAAATACCACGCCGGAATCTTATCTGGTACAGAAGTATTTTCGGATGATGGCAGACGCGGGCTGCGATACGGTGGTGATGGAGGTGTCTTCGCAGGGGCTGATGCTGCACAGGACGCAGGGCTTTGTCTTTGACTTCGGTATTTTTACAAATCTGGAACCGGATCACATCGGGGAAAACGAGCATAAGGACTTTGACGATTATCTGCATTGTAAGAGCCTGTTATTCAGGCAGTGCAGGGTGGGGATCGTGAATGCCGATGATGCCCACCGGAAAGAAGTCACAAAAGACTGTACCTGTCAGCTGGAAACCTACGGCATCGATCAGGAGGCCGATCTGCGGGCAGAGGATATCACCTTCTTAAACGAAGGAGGCAGTCTGGGAATGGCCTTTACCACAAAAGGACTGATAGAGCTATCCGTCAAGACAGCCTCTCCCGGGAAATTCAGTGTATATAACACGCTGACGGCCATCGCTATCTGCAGGCATTTCGGCGTGGACGAAAAAGGGATACAGAAGGCGCTTGCGGCGGCAAAGGTGAAGGGCAGGACGGAGATGGTGCGGGTTTCCGATGACTTTACGCTGATGATCGACTATGCCCACAATGCCATGGCTTTAAAGAGCCTGCTGGAGACGCTTAGAGCCTATCATCCGCACAGACTGGTCTGTCTCTTTGGCTGCGGCGGCAACCGGGCGAAGTCCAGACGCTACGAGATGGGAGAAGTCAGCGGCAAGATGGCGGATCTGACGATCATTACCTCCGACAACCCGCGGACGGAAGAACCGCAGGCCATTATTAATGATATTAAAATCGGGATTGCGAAGACGGACGGAAAATATGTGGAAATCTGCGACAGAAAAGAGGCTATTGCTTACGCCATTGACCACGGGGAGCCGGGAGATATCATTGTACTGGCAGGCAAGGGCCATGAGGACTATCAGGAGATAAACGGTGTCAAATATCCGATGGATGAGAGAGTATTGATTCAGGAGATTCTAGAGGAGAGGGTATGACAAAGCGATATGCGGATGTCATCATAGAGATTGCACATGAGAAGGTGGACCGGGTGTTTCAGTACCGAATACCGGATGCACTGGCGGAGGCGGTAAAGCCGGGCGTACAGGTGCGTGTGCCTTTCGGGAAAGGGAATCAGGAGAAGACGGGCTATGTGGTAGACCTTTCGGCCAGGCCGGACTATCCCCCGGAAAAGATCAAGGCAGTCAGTGCGGTGGAGGAAAAGGCCGTTTCCGTGGAGGGCAGGCAGATTGAGATTGCCTACTGGTTAAAGAGCAATTACGGTTCCACCACCATTGCCGCCCTAAAGACCGTGTTGCCCGTGAAGCAGAAACAGAAACCGTTGGAAAAGAAAAAGGTGCTGCGGTGCCTTTCCGCGGAGGAGACTGCCCGGGCGGCCGAAGAATGTGAAAGAAAACACCAACGGGCAAAGGCGAGGGTGCTTACGGCATTACAGGCGGAGGAAGAACTGCCATATGAGTTGATCAGACAGAAGCTTCATGTGGCTGCCGCCACGTTACAGGCCTTGGAAAAACAGGGGTATCTTTGTATTGAGAAGGAGGCCTTTTATCGCAATCCTGTGAAGGTAACAGACAGGAACGAGGTGCGCCCTGTGTTGAATGAGACCCAGCAGCGTATCATAGAAGAAGTGCTTGCCGATCACCGTGCCGGACATCCGGGCGTGCATTTGGTACACGGCGTCACGGGCAGCGGCAAGACGGAGGTGTATCTTGGCATTATTGAGGAAATGATTGCCATGGGGAAGCAGGCCATTATGCTGGTCCCGGAGATCGCCCTGACGTATCAGACGCTTCTGCGTTTTTATAAGCGTTTCGGGGACAGGGTGTCGGTCATCAATTCTTCTCTGTCTGCGGGAGAAAAGTACGATCAGATCGAACGGGCCAAGGCCGGGGAGATCGATGTGATCATCGGTCCCCGCTCGGCACTCTTTACACCGTTTGCCAATCTGGGCGTGATCGTGATGGACGAGGAGCATGAGGGCAGCTATAAGAGCGAGTCAAGTCCCAAATATCACGCCAGGGAGACGGCCGTAGAGATTGCCGTCCGCAGCGGGGCAAGTGTGGTGCTGGGTTCGGCGACGCCTTCTTTGGAGGCATATTATCGGGCGCTTCAGGGACAATATAAACTGTATGAGATGAAGCAGCGCCCTGGTGTGAGCATGCTGCCTGCGGTCCATACCGTGGATTTAAGGAAGGAACTGCGGGAGGGCAACCGTTCCATATTCAGCAGAAAGTTGACGGCTTTGATGGAGGAGCGGCTTGCAAAAGGGGAACAGACTATTTTATTCTTAAACAGGAGAGGGTATGCGGGCTTTATTTCATGCCGTTCCTGCGGGCACGTGATGAAATGCCCCCACTGCGACGTATCCCTTTCAGAACACAGAAACGGGATGCTCATCTGCCACTACTGCGGTTATCAGGAACGAAAGCCCGTTAAGTGCCCTTCCTGCGGCTCCCCTTATCTGATGGGTTTTAAGGCGGGGACGGAGCAGGTGGAGGAGGCCATTCATAAGGCATTTCCGGGCGCACGGGTTTTGCGCATGGACGGGGACACAACCCGCACGAAGGAGAGTTATGAGAAGATACTCTCCGCTTTTGCGGATGAGCGGGCGGACATTCTGGTGGGAACGCAGATGATCGTAAAGGGACATGATTTTCCCAAAGTGACGTTAGTGGGTGTGCTGGCGGCGGATCTGTCTTTGAATCAAAATGATTACAGGGCCGGAGAACGGACCTTTCAGCTTTTGACACAGGCGGCGGGACGCGCCGGAAGGGGAGAACGTCCCGGCGAGGTGGTGATACAGACCTATCGCCCGGATCACTACAGCGTGGTGTATGCAGCAAAGCAGGATTATGAGGGATTTTATCGGGAGGAGATCGCCTATCGGGAGCTGATGGGTTATCCGCCCGTGGAACATATGCTGGCGGTACTCATCCTCTCCCGCGTGCAGGAAGAGGGAGAGCGGCTGGGAACTGAAATGACTGAGTTAGTCAAAAAGGAGACAGAGGGCGTGAGGGGACTGCGGGTGATCGGTCCGGCGGAAGCGTCGATTGGGAAACTCTCGGATGTTTACCGTCATGTCCTTTATGTCAGGCATAGTGATTACGCGGCATTGGTAACGGTCAAGGACAGACTGGAGCAGTTCTGCAAGGAACAGACGTTGAAAAATCAGTCAGTACAGTTTGACTTTGACCCGATGAATACTTATTGATAGGAGGAAACGGTAACATGGCAACAAGGAAAGTCAGAGAGATGGGAGATCCCGTATTGGCGAAGCGCTGCAAGGAGGTGACGGAGATCACACCCCGTTTGCAGGAGCTGATCGACGATATGTTTGAGACGCTTTACGAGGAAAACGGGGTAGGACTGGCGGCGCCTCAGGTAGGGATTTTGAAGCGTATCGTCGTAATCGATACCACTGGAGAGGATCCCCTTTTGCTGATCAACCCGAAGATACTGGAGACAAGCGGGGAACAGGACGGCTATGAGGGCTGCCTGAGCGTTCCGGGAAAAAGCGGCAAGGTGACCAGGCCCAATTATGTGAAGGCGCTTGCCTATGACGAGAATATGGAACCTTATGAGATCGAGGGGACGGAGCTTCTGGCCAGAGCCATCTGCCATGAGATGGATCATCTGGAGGGTCATCTGTATGTGGAGAAAGTGCATGGACCGCTTGTCAATACAGAAGATCTGGAGCAGCAGGAAGATTAAAAACCAATATATTTAACTGCGAGATTTGTGTCTGTGCGTTACTTGCCGTAAACTTGTATCTGCGCAGAAAAGGAGAATGCGATGAAGGTAGTATTTATGGGTACGCCGGACTTTGCGGTGGGGGCTCTAGAGGCGATCCTGGAAGCCGGTCATCAGGTAACGGCGGTAGTGACACAGCCCGATAAGCCAAAGGGCAGAGGCAAGGAAGTGCAGATGAGCCCGGTCAAGACATGTGCGAGACAGCATGGGATCCCGGTTTTTCAGCCCGTGAAAATCAAAGAGGCGGAGGCGATAGAGACACTGCGCACTTATGAGGCGGATATCTTCGTGGTGGCCGCCTTTGGGCAGATCCTCTCGGAGGAGATCCTGGCGATGCCAAAGTACGGCTGTGTGAATATCCATGCTTCGCTTCTGCCGAAGTATCGCGGAGCGGGACCCATCCAGTGGGCCATCATCAACGGAGAAAAAATAACAGGCGTTACCATTATGCAGATGGATAAAGGGCTGGATACCGGGGATATGTTATGGAGGACTGAGGTGGAGATCGCCGCTGACGAGACGGCGGATACCCTGCATGATAAGCTGGCAGCTGCGGGCGCACAGCTGATCGTGGAGGCGCTCGCAAAGATCGGGGCAGGGGATGTAAAGCCTGTAAAGCAAAATGACGCGGAATCCTGCTATGCGAAGATGCTGAATAAGTCTATGGGAAAGATCGACTGGCAGATGGGGGCTAAGAAGCTGGACTGCCTGATCAGAGGGTTGATTTCCTGGCCGGGGGCATCCACATGTTTTCGCGGAAAGACCTTGAAAATCTGGAAAGAAAAAGTGGTCTTAGAGCAGGATCTTGCAGAAAGCGCGATGTCAGGGCAGGAGCTGGCAGCCGAAAATGGAGTGTCCGATAAGGGAAATGCCCTGCCCGGCACGGTGGTCCGTGTGGAGAAGGACGCTTTTTACGTGCAGACGGGGAGCGGGATTCTTAAGATACTGGAAGTGCAGCCGGAGGGAAAGAAGCGCATGGCGGTGAAGGACTTTCTGCTCGGCTATCCCGTGAAGGCGGGGGAAATGTTTGAGAGAAACATGTAGCGCCGCGGACCGGGAAAGCAGCGATGAAGTGTTGCGAATCTAAGCAAAATACGGAGGAACGAAGATGGGATATTATGGTTACGGTTACTATTTTGACCCGACATATTTTCTGGTGTTGATTGGGGCAGTATTGTGCATCTTTGCGCAGCTTAGGGTCAGCTCCACTTACAATAAGTTTTCTAAAGTGAGGAGCAGGACGGGCATGACAGGCGCGGAGGCAGCGCAGAGGATCCTGCAGATGTCAGGGATCTATGATGTGCGGGTGGAGCATATCCGTGGCAGCCTTACGGATCATTACGATCCGACGCAAAAGGTGCTGCGGCTTTCTGACACCGTGTACGGCTCAGATTCCGTGGCGGCCATCGGCGTGGCGGCGCATGAGTGCGGCCATGCAGTGCAGCATAACACGGGTTATGCGCCTATACAGATCCGCTCGAAACTGGTGCCTGCGGCCAACATCGGTTCCAAAGCGGGCATTCCCCTGATCATTTTGGGAGCGTTTTTGGGCATGAATCAGGTATTGATCCAGATCGGTATCTGGGTCTTTGCGCTGGCGGTGCTCTTTCAGGTGGTGACGCTGCCCGTAGAGTTCAACGCTTCCGGCAGGGCGCTTGCAATGCTGGGAGATTACGGGATGCTGGCAAATGACGAGGTGAGAAGTTGTAAAAAGGTATTAAGTGCGGCAGCTCTGACCTACGTGGCTGCAGCGACCTCGGCTATTTTACAGTTGCTGCGGCTGATCCTTATGTTTGGCGGGAATCGGAGACGCGACTAGAAGCAGTGACAAGAATGACGGCGGCGGGAACAAAAGACGGGAGACTATGACGTGGCAGGGATCAACGGGCGGGAGGCAGTTTTAGACATCCTGCTGGAATTGGAAAAACAAACAGAATACAGCAATGTCCTGATTGCGGCGGTCTTGGATAAGTACGATTATCTGGATGGCAGAGAGAAGGCTTTTATCAAGCGGGTCAGCGAGGGGACCATCGAGAGGCGGCTTTGGCTGGATTATGTGCTGGACCAATATTCGAAAACACCTGCTATTAAAATGAAACCGCTGATTCGTGCGCTTCTTCGCATGAGCGTTTACCAGCTGCTTTTTATGGAGCATATTCCGGATGCGGCGGTCTGCAACGAGGCGGTGAAGCTGGCAAAAAAGCGCGGCTTTCAGTCCCTGCAGGGCTATGTGAACGGCGTTCTTCGAAATATTGCCAGAGGGCGGGAAACGATTGCGTATCCTGACAGGGAGAAGGCGGCTGAGACATACTTGTCGGTGTATTATTCCATGCCGCAATGGCTGGTGGAGCATTTTCGGGATGCCTATGGAATGGATGTCTGCGAAAAGATTCTGGCGGCGTCTTTGGAGCGGCGGCCAGTGGGGCTGCGTCTCAAGGAAGGAATGACACAGGAGGAGAAGGAACGCCTGCTTGCGGCCTGGAAAGCGGCGGGCGTGACCGTTAAAGAGCATCCCTATCATCCCTGTGCGGTGACGGTGCAGGGGGTAGAGGGCATTCGCAGGCTCGCGGGTTATGCAGAGGGGCTTTTTGCGGTGCAGGATGTGAGCTCGATCCTGGCGGTGGAGGCGGCGGGGATCAAACCCGGAGACACCGTGATCGACGTCTGTGCGGCGCCGGGCGGAAAGGCCCTTCACGCGGCGCAGAAGGCAGGGAAGGACGGAACGGTCATTGCCTGCGACGTAAGCAGCCATAAGACGGAGCAGATCGAGGAGAACAGGTGTCGGCTGGGGGCGGAGAATGTCTCCGTGCTGGTGCAGGATGCGCGGATGCGAAACGAGAATCTATTGGGACGCGCGGATGTGCTTTTGGCGGATGTGCCCTGTTCGGGACTGGGCGTGATCGGCCACAAGCAGGATATCAAGTACAGGGTGACGCGGGAATCCCTGAAAGAGATACAGGCATTACAGAAAGAAATAATAACAAATGTTATTGATTATCTCAAACCTGGCGGCACGCTGCTTTACAGTACCTGTACCCTGAATCCGGGGGAGAATGAAAAGATGGCGGCGTGGATCTGCGAGTCCTTTGGCTTTGAACGTGTGAGCATGGCGCAGCGGCTGCCGGATGCGTTAAAGGATGAGGCCAAGAGCGGGATTCTGCAGCTTTTGCCGGGGATCCATGAGGCGGACGGCTTCTTTATGGCACGGCTGGTAAAAGCAAAGTGAAAGGTTACTATGGAGAAAAAAGACATTAAGTCCCTCACGCTGGCAGAACTTAAGACAGAGATGGAAGAAATGGGGCAAAAACCTTTTCGCGCGAAACAGCTTTACGAATGGATGCACCGTAAGCTTGCGCGCGGGTTTGACGAGATGACAAACCTTCCGCTGGCTATGAGAGAGCAATGTGGGGTAAGCTATACTTATACGGCGCTTCCTATTGTGGCGGTGCAGGAGTCTGCCGTGGATGGCACCAAAAAGTATCTGTTTGCGCTGGAGGACGGCAATGTGGTGGAGAGTGTGTGGATGCGCTACAAACATGGTAATTCTGTCTGCATCTCCTCCCAGGTAGGCTGTCGCATGGGCTGCCGTTTCTGCGCCTCTACCATAGACGGACTGGTGAGGAACCTGACCCCGGCGGAAATGCTGGATCAGATTTATGCGATCACGCGGGAAACGGGAGAGCGGGTTTCCAATGTAGTGGTCATGGGGAGCGGGGAGCCTTTGGATAATTATGAGAATCTGCTGCGCTTCCTTACGTTGCTCACGGATGAGAATGGTTTACACATCAGCCAGCGCAGCGTAACTGTTTCCACCTGTGGTCTGGTGCCGAAGATGCGGGAACTGGCGCAGGAGAAGCTGCAGATTACGCTGGCGCTCTCCCTACACGCGGCGACGGATGAAAAACGTCGGGAAATAATGCCCATTGCCGACAGATATTCGCTGGCGGAGCTGATGGAGGTCTGTGGCGATTACTTTGCGCAGACGGGCAGAAGGATCACCTTTGAATATAGTCTGGTGCGGGATGTGAACGATACGAGAGAGGATGCGGAGACTTTGGCAGCCCTGATCCGCGGTATGAACTGTCATGTGAACCTGATCCCGGTCAATCCCGTGCGGGAGAGAGCCTATGTGCAGTCCGACAGAAGGGCAGTGGAGGCTTTTGCGGAAACGCTTCAAAGAAAAGGTGTAAACGCGACGGTACGGCGAGAGCTTGGCAGGGATATCGACGGCGCCTGCGGACAGCTTAGAAGGCGGTTTCTGGAGGATGGGAAAAGAGCCGATACCTAATATGTTTGCTTTTTGGCAGGGAATATGCTAACATGGGTAATTGGTAAAATATGCAAATTTTGAAAACGGAGGAAAAGCCGTGATCAGGTCTTATGCGCTGACGGATATCGGGCGAAGAAGACAATTAAATCAGGATTTTATTTATTGCTCTGAGACCCCTGTGGGGAATCTGCCCAACGTTTTTATTGTGGCAGATGGCATGGGAGGTCACAAGGCGGGCGATTATGCTTCCGTTTTGGCGGTAGAGACCGTGGTGCAGGAGATAGGCGCTTCTTTTGAGAAAAGCCCTGTCAAGATATTTGAGCAGGCGATCACCAAGGCAAATACGGTTTTGCGGCAGCGGGCAAGCGAGAATGATTCGCTGAGCGGCATGGGAACCACGTTGGTTGCCGCTGCCTGTATCGGTCGTTATTTAGAGGTGGCAAACGTTGGTGACAGCAGACTCTATGTGGTGAATGATGAGATCATGCAGATCACGGTGGATCACTCGCTCGTGGAGGAAATGGTCCGCATGGGCGGGATCGGCAGGGAGGAAGCCAGAAATCATCCCGATAAAAACATCATTACCCGGGCAGTGGGGGCAAAGGATGATGTAGAGGTTGATTTTTTTAATCTGGAATTACAGACAGGAGATATGGTTTTACTTTGTTCTGATGGCTTGACTAATATGGTGGACGACGAGATGATACTGCGGATCATTAAAAACGGCGGTAATCTCAGGGACAGGGTAGAAGAATTGGTGGAGACAGCCAACATGAATGGCGGCAAGGATAATATTTCGGTGGTTATTATCGAGCTCTTGGCAGACGAGGTAGAACATGATTAAGATAGGTATGATGATAGGGGACCGCTATGAGATCCTGGAGAAGATCGGGACCGGCGGCATGTCAGATGTATATAAGGCGAAAGATCATAAACTGAACCGTTTTGTGGCGGTGAAGGTCTTAAAACAGGAATTTAGCGAAAATGCTAACTTTGTATCGAAATTTCGTATTGAAGCGCAGGCGGCCGCGGGGCTTATGCACCCTAACATCGTCAACGTCTACGATGTGGGTGAGGAGGGAGATAACCATTACATCGTCATGGAGCTGGTGGATGGCATCACTCTCAAGAAATATATCGAGAAAAAGGCCAGACTCTCCGTAAAAGAGGCGGTCAGCATTGCGATCCAGGTCTCAATGGGCATTGAGGCGGCGCACAACAATCATATCATTCACAGGGATATCAAACCCCAGAATATCATTATTTCTAAGGAAGGCAAGGTAAAGGTGACGGACTTTGGCATCGCCAAGGCAGCTACCAGCAATACCATCACTTCCAATGTCATGGGCAGCGTGCATTACACATCCCCGGAGCAGGCCAGAGGCGGATACAGCGACGAGAAAAGCGATATCTATTCCCTGGGTGTTACCATGTTTGAGATGCTCACGGGCAGAGTGCCTTTTAACGGCGAGACCACGGTGGCCATTGCAATCAAGCATATTCAGGAGGAATTTCCCTCCCCCAGAGAATATGTATCGGAGATTCCGGTCTGTGTGGAGCAGATCGTCTTTAAGTGCTGTCAGAAAAGCCCTGACAGAAGATACCAGTCCATGTCAGAACTGATTGTGGATCTCAAGCAGTCTCTGATCAATCCGGATGAGGACTTTGTCAAAGTGACGGAGCCTGACGAGGAAGCCAGCACCCGTATGATCACGGACAAAGATATGGTGCAGATCAAACGGCAGTCGGAGAGCAGGGATTCCATGGACGAGGCGATGCGGCTGCGCAAGGACAACCGGGCGGAAGAACGGCAATATCAGGAGGAAGAAGACGAGGATTGGGAGGACGACGAGGAAGACTACGATCCCAAGATGGAAAAGATCACTACCATTTTGGCTGTGGTAGCGGCGCTTTTGATTGGCGGCATCCTGATATTTATGGTGGGAAGGACCATGGGCGTGTTTTCCTTTGGTCAGCCGAGAGAGAGGGAGGAGCAGACGGAGGAGACCGAGCAGGTGGAGATGATCCGCGTGGTGGGAATGCACGTGGATGAGGCAAAGAAAGCCCTTCTTGATCGCGGCCTTATACCGGAAATCCGCTACGAGGTAAATGAGTCCCACGACGCAGGAACGGTACTTAAGGCCAGCGCAAAGGACGGTCTGATGATCGATAAAGGGACGAACGTGATTCTCACAGTGGCAGAGGCGGCCGAAGGGGTGAAAGTGCCTTCTGTGACAGGGAAATCCCAGGCGGAAGCCACTTCTATTTTGGAAAAGGAAGGCTTTGTGGTAAACGTGACGGAGAGCCATGATCAGGCGGTGGAGAAAGGACTTGTCATCTCGCAGTCGCCGGAGGCGGATACCACGGCTTCTGCAGGGTCCAGTATCACGATACGCGTGAGCCTGGGGGCGGAGGAGGATAAGGTCAGAGTGCCTGAGGTGATCGGCATGACAGAGATGGATGCCATGGCCAGCCTGACGGAGAGCGGACTTGCCGTGGGCAATGTGACCCAGACCGAGCATGAAGATGCTGCGCTCACAGACTTAGTCTGCTATCAGAGTTATTCAGTCGGTTCCTATGTGGACAGGGGAACTCCTGTTGATTTGAAGATCAGTACCGGACCTTCCCAGAAAACCTACCGCTATGCTGAGGGGATCACGGCGCCCACGGAGGATCCGGCTTATCAGGGCGGAATGAAAGTGACAGTGACGCTCACTACTCAGGACGGCACGCAGCTGTTAAGCACCGAGACGCAAAGCTTTCCCGTAGCGGTCAACTATACGGGAATCAAGTCTCCTTCCGGGACTATCCGTTTCACCTTTACGGTGACGACGGAGGCCACGACCATCACCGACCCTGAGACCGGAGAGACGACGACGCAGGAGGGCACTTCTGAGATCAAGACCGTGGAGAGACAGGTCAATTTCATAGAAGAGACGTGAGTGTATGCAGGGAAAAATCATGAAAGGGATCGCCGGCTTCTATTATGTCCATGTGGAAGGAAGGGGCGTATATGAGTGCAAGGCGAAGGGAATTTTCAGGAAAGAAGGCATAAAGCCCCTGGTGGGCGATAATGTGGAGCTGGATGTGCTGGATGATGCGGAAATGCTTGGCAACATCAGGCGTATCCTGCCCCGAAAGAGCGCACTGGTGCGTCCTGCTGTGGCGAACGTGGATCAGGCGCTCATTCTTTTTGCCATCGTGAAACCGAACCCCAATTTTAATCTCCTTGACAGATTCCTGATCCGCATGGAACGGCAGCAACTTCCCACCATCGTCTGCTTTAACAAGGAAGATATCGCTTCTCCTGCGGAGAAAGAAGCCTTGCAGAAAGCATACGAGACCTGCGGATATCGGGTGTTATTTTTAAGCGTGCAGGAAAACAGGGGCGTGGAGGAAGTAAGGAAAATGCTTGCCGGAAAGACGACTACGCTGGCAGGCCCCAGCGGTGTGGGGAAATCCTCGCTGATCAATCTGCTTTCGCCCGAAACACAGATGGAGACGGGAGAAATTAGCAAAAAGATTGAGCGAGGACGGCATACCACCCGACATTCGGAGATCATTGCTTTAGGAGAGGGTACCTACATAATGGACACGCCAGGCTTCACCTCCTTGGATATTTCGGAGATCACGAAAGAGGAACTTAGCGGGTACTATCCGGAGTTTCGTGACTATGAGCCATACTGTAAGTTTCGGGGCTGCGCCCATATCAATGAGCCTGATTGCAAGGTCAAGAAGGCCGTGGAGGAGGGTGCGATCAGCCGGGTGCGGTATGAGAATTATAAGGTTTTGTATCAGGAGTTGAAAGAGATCAAAAAATACAGGTAGAAGGGGCAGACAATTGGTGAGAGCGCGAGCGGTAAAAACGTTACAGAATAGAAAGTATCTGTTTGTCAGTCTGCTCTTGTTTTTAATAAGCGCAGTTTTTTATGGGGTAATCAGCGATTTTCCTAAAGTGATCAGCGGATATCCGGATGAATTGCGGTATGTGGGAATCGGGCGCAGTCTGGCAGCCGGAGAGGGACTAAAACTTCATGGAGCGGAAAGTGATTTCCAGAAGATTTTGTATAGTATCTGTATCATGCTGGCCTTTTTCTTAAAATCAACGGCGCATCAGATTCGGATGGTCGGGTATCTGAACAGTCTGCTCATGGCAAGTTCCGTTGTTCCGATTTACGCGTTGTGCCGCAGCATTTTAAGAGAAGATAAGCAGATTGCGCAAGTGTTGGCTCTGTGGTTCACATTTCCGGCATTTGTGTATACGATTTATTTTATGAGTGAAGTGATTTATCTGCCGCTTTCACTCTGGGTGGTCTTTCTGGTATGGCGCATTTTTTGTACAGAAAACTTTCGGGAAAGACTGTGCCTAAATGTGCTGCTGGGGGTTCTCTGTTATCTGACCTATCTGAATAAGGAGATTGCCCTGTATTTTGTGATTGCATATCTTTTGGTGTTCTTTTTATATTGTATTTCAGGTTTTGAAGCGGGGAAAGTAAGGCGGGGAATCATCTGTTTAGCAGTGTTTGTAGGGAGCTTTATTGTCTGCTTTTTGCTGATGAAGGGGACAGCGTTCAAGGGTCTGCACAATTCCTATAGCAGTACCAATCTACAGGTACTGTATCTAAAACTGTCATGGGAAAAAGTAAGGTATTTATTGTATGGGTTTATCTATCAAGTCGTATTTGCGGTGCTGGCGTTTGGTATCTTTCCCATTTTCGTACCGACTGTGTGTTTCCGAAAAAAGGAGAAAGAGTCCTGGTTTTTCCTTTTTTTGCTGTGTTCTTTTTTAATTGGATGTGCAACGGTTGCTTATATGATAACGCTGCCGGAAGATTTCGGAAGCAGAGCGCCCAGACTTCATATGCGATATCTGGAACCGCTTATCATTCCCTTCTATATTCTGATGGCGGACAGGATTAGGAAAGCAGACTGTGTGGAAAAAGAAAGTGTCGGAAACGATAAACGGCGTTTCTTCATCATGGGTATCTGTATCGTTTTGTTTGCACTGCTGTTGATCGGGGGATCAGGGGGCGGAAGTTTCCTGGCGGATAATTCTACGTTATTGTACTATGAATTGTTTGCAAGGTTTTTGAGCAGATCAGAAGCGGCGCTGTTTTTGCTGCGGCTGCTACTTGCGGCAGCGGTGATCATCGGTTATGTGGTGTTTCAGAAAAACAGGACAATGTTTTTGAAACTGTTTGGCCTTCTTTTTATGGCGGTCAATATTGTGAACAGCGCGGCAGGGATCTGCGCGGGACATTACAGGTACGGCATTCAGGAAAAGGAGCGGCAGCAGGCAGTTTTGGCCAATGAATATCTGAAAAACTTACAGGGAAACATCCTGCTTTTTTCTGTGGGAGCAGATACGTCTCCGGAAGATAAGAGGCTGTTTGACACTTATATGGACCTTCCTTTTTATGTGTGTGATATCGACAGCGTAGAAATACAGAAAGCGCTTGAAGATACGGTGATTGATCTTGCTTCAGAGCAGATGGTCTGTGATGTGACGGGGGATTATTATGCAAATTTAGCGTGTGTTGACTATCTGGTTTTGAAAAAGGAGTATCCGATTCGATTTCGGGAGGAGTCTGTCGAGGAGATGAAAGACTTCCCGTTGGAAGGGTATCATGTGTATCGAAATTTGGATTCGGGGAAAATATATGCGGCTTTAGGGGAATAAGACGAGGAATATCGTCTTTGATCGCTTTTTGCAACTAAACATGACATATTTCCAAACAATGTGCCGCGTTTGCTTGGTGGTGCTTCCGCAAATATAGTGTACAATAGTATGAAAAGTATGTTTGCGGGAGGGTGCTATGCGAAAATATTATTTGGACAATATCAGATGGGCGACGATTCTTTTGGTGATGGCTTACCATGTGTTTTATGCGTTCAATGCTGTAGGCGTTTTGGGTGGTGTTGGCGGATTTGCCCAAGTACAGTATCAGGACGCGTTTCTTTATTTTGTTTATCCATGGTTCATGGTGCTGTTGTTTGTGATCGCGGGTATCAGTGCAAGGTACGCGCTGGATAAGTACTCCGGTAAGGCATCCCGTTCTGGTATATCCCGTCGCGGCTCTTTCTGGTACAGGCCCGCTGTGGTTTGCGCAGGTTTTGTGGCTGTATTCCCTTTTGATTGTTTTGGTAAAGAAAATGGATAAAGAGGACTGCCTGTGGAAACTGGGAGAGAAGTGCAATATTCTTTTCCTGTTGCTGTTGGTGCTGCCTCTTTGGGGAGGCGCACAGATCCTTAATATGCCGGTGATCACGATGTACCGCTTTGGCATTTATCTGATTGCTTTCCTGCTGGGATATTATATCTTTTCTCATGAGAACGTCCGGGAGACACCTGCAAAGTATGGACTGCCGCCTCTCCTTGTCGGTATAGTGGTAGGAGTCGCTTATACCGTGTATTATTTCGGGCAAAATTACACGGAAGATCATGTGCTGAAAAGCTTCTTTACTAACGCTTATGCGTGGCTGATGGTCCTTGGCGTTTTGGGGTCTGCAAAAAAGTACTGTGATAGGCAGAACGGATTCAGCGCTTATATGACGAAAATCAGCTTTGGACTCTATGTCCTTCACTATACGTTTATCGCGATTCCCTGCTATTATCTGAAGGAGAAAACGGCGCTCCCGGTGTGGGCGGTTTATCTGGCGGCGCTGCTGATCGTCTTTGTCTGCACACCCCTTTGGTATGAGGCGATGCGCAGGATACCCGTGATCAGATGCCTGGTGCTGGGGATTAGAAAAAAGAAGGAAACGCAGGCTTGATGATGTGAGCGGAGAAAGTTGAAAATGGGAGCTGACGGCTAGGAAGAGAATGATGACGGTGCTGCCGCCTGCCCCGAAAGGGAAGCACATCTTCGGTTCGGTCACCGTTTCGGAGCGCGGACAGATCGTCATCCCTAAGCAGGCGAGGGACCTGTTTGCCATCAAAGGCGGCGACAGGCTGATCCTGCTGGTGGATGAGAAATAAATATTTCTTTTTACCGTTTAGTTGATTTTTCTGACAGATTGCGTATAATATAGGTAAGAGCAGAAATGCTTTCGATGTAAGAGCATCGTTAAAAGTTGTGCTGCAGATGGAGCAGGGTAAATTTCCATTTCTTTAGATGTCTTGACTTGGACATCGAGCCGGGCAGTTTGGATAGGGCTGTAGTCCACGTGGGGGACTTAATGATTTCCACGTCGTTTAGGGTATCTTAACTGGATACCGAGGCTGACAACCAGCAGAAAACTCTTTTTTATGATTTTTAGAGGAGCGTGGTTTTCATCACGCTCCTCTTTATATACGAGGTATCAATGGATATATAAGTTAAGTGTTACAAATTTTGAGTTTACTTTGGGGTTAACTGAAAATATAGATGCCAATGGAAATAAAATCAATGACTTTTTTCTGCCAATGTCTTTACGAGTTGAAGATTCATCTGTTGCAAGAAGCAGAGATGGGGATATTGTTGATTTTATTTTTTCAAAGGATGCCAGCATAAAATTATATGATACTTTGTTGGTAAAAGATGAACAAAAGAAAATTCCGGGAAGCATTAGACATCTAATTAGTGGTTTTTAGGCACTCTACCGCTGGTAGGTGTCTTTTTTGCGCTGATTTGGTATCATTTACTGCAAACAAGCAGACAGGGTGGCTAAAAATGATCAAATCATACGCTATCTGGGAAAAAGCAGCTGGCAAATCACGGGGCTTGTCAAACGGCAGATTGCAATTCGTCTGACTTCCCCGATGATTATGGCTATTTTGGCATAGTCTGCGAAATGAGCAGGCGGTTTACAGGGTTAAAACCACCTGATCATCCCCTTCGCCCAGGTCTTGAAAAAGAGCCAGTTTGACGATACATGCTCATCGATGGCGCGGCAGGCATTCTCATAGTCAAACGGCTGTCTGTTGCTGATCTGCGTGTAGAGGCCTGTGGCGCGGGAATACCCGAGCGCTATTTTGCCGCTTGCCACATCCCCGATCGCCACCTGTGCACCGTGAGCCGAGGCGCCGAAGGCAAACTGTCCGAAGGTCAGCGCTCCCATGGAAAAAATACCGACTGCAATGGCGCCAAAGCTGATCACGCCGCAGGAAAAGCTTCCAAATGAAAGTAGGCCGAAAGAAAACACGGCAAGGGAGAGCAGCCCCAGGGAGACAATGCCGATCGAGAAGCCGCCCATGGCAGCAAGACCAATGGCAAACCAGCCCTGCGCGACCGTGCCGATGGCAATCACACCCTTTGCCCGTCCGCCGATGCCCGCATTGATATGCACAAGGGGTAGATTCCCGACCATTTTTTTGCTCTTATATTCAAAGCGCGGTCTGCGCCCGGGACGGTATTCTACCCGCAAAAGGCCGCTTTCAGGAGACATATCTTCCAAATCGAAAGTGTTTTCTGACGACACCTGTGCCGTGGATGATGTTGTTTGTACGTTTTCCGTATCTTTTAAGAGTTGGTCCGTGCTGACCCCGAAAAAATCGCTGATTGCCACGATCTTATCTAACTCGGGGACCGACTGGTCCGTCTCCCATTTTGACACCGACTGTCTCGATACCCCCAGTTTCTCACCGAAGGTCTCTTGAGAAAGACCATGTTCTGTTCTTAATCTGTAAATTTTTTCTCCAAGCGTCATAGTTTTATCCTTTCTTACGCTACCGTTTTATTTTCGTCATTGGATGCCGGTTGGCACGAGTTTTGATCGATGACCTTGGTTTTGTCATGATTCGTTTCCTACACCGACATCCTTTGACTGGTTCGATTATAGGAAAAGTCTCTGCAATTATCCATACAGGCGGCTTGGAACTTTGTCAACTGACGGTTGCAGCGCAGAAAAATGCGGCCTTAGAGCGTACTTTGGTGTTACCGGTTTGCTATTTTATTTTATCATTTTACTATTATTCTTGACGTCCGATACCGAAATGTCAACTGTCTTTCTACATTTGGATGTGTAGATTTGTATTCATTCGATGGTATTTTGGGAGGCCCTTATGCTAAAATAGACGGTGATAGGTGATTGAAAAATATGCGTTTTGCAATGACCTGAATCGAGGCAAAAGAGAGGATACTGTATGGAGCACCGCATAGAAGAACTGCAGATTGCCGGATTTGACTGCTGTTTGTATCTGCCGCCAAATTATGATGAGAGCACAGTACGTTACCCGACCGCCTATGTCAACGGTGAGATTCCGTTGGAAGGGATATTGACTATTCTAGTCAAGAATGGCGTGCGGACAGATTTTATTCTTTTAAGTATCAAACCAAAAAGCTGGAACGATGATTTTACGCCCTGGGCAGCCCCTGCGATACGCGCGGGCGAGGAAGCGCCGCAGGGCAGGGCGGATGCCTACTTATTCTGTCTGACAGAAAAGATAAAGCCCTACATGGATGCCCATTACCGCACCAAGCCTGAGGCAGCGCATACGGCGCTGTTTGGCTATTCTCTGGGCGGCCTGACAGCGGTCTACACCATATACAAAACCAATGTATTCGGTGCGATCGCCAGCCTTTCAGGGTCGCTTTGGTATGACGGTTTTGGCGATTTTATGGAGAGAGAAAAACCTATGCGGACAGATCTGCGGGTGTATCTGTCTCTCGGGAAAAAGGAGAGCCGCAGCAAAAATCCGCGCATGGGAAGGGTGGCGGAATGCACGCAGCGGGTAAGGGAGATTCTGGATGGGCAGTTAGGACGTTCAGGTGAGTTTGACGAAGCAGGAGACAGAAGCATTTTGCGGGCAGATAGGGATAACGGTGGCTTTGTGTATTTTACTTGGAACGAGGGCGGGCACTTTCATGATATCGAAGGACGGTTTGCGAAAGCGATTCTGTGGTGGATGAAAGGATTTGGCGGATAATAACTTGAGAATTTTTTGAGATTTATGAGATACTATGATGTTAAAATGGATGAAACGCAGAGGCTTATTTGAAATTTAGTTTGTTGCAAGTATTTAAGACGGTTTTCGGAAAACGCAGCAAAATGCTCTGATATGGAGAAATCATACATGAGTCAAAAAATCATGATCGTAGACGACGAACCCGGCATTGTCGCCGTCATGCAAAGTTATTTTGAACAGGCGGGCTATCAGGTGACGACCGCTTATAACGGAAAAGAGGCTTTGGAACGGCTTAAGCAGGTTCCCGACATCGTTCTTCTGGATATCAATATGCCCGATATGGACGGGCTGACGGTCTGTGAGAATATCCGTCAGCATATCACCTGTCCGATCCTTTTTCTGACTGCCCGCATGGAAAAGGCGGATAAGATCAAAGGCTTTTCCGTCGGCGCGGACGATTATATCGAAAAACCGTTTGATCTGGATGAACTTGGCGCGAGGGTAGCCGCCCATTTGCGGCGCGAGAACCGCAGACAGGAAGTTACCTGCCTGCGATTTTTCGGCGATATGGCGATTGATTATACGAAACGGGAGATCACGATCGGACAAAAGCCCATTGCCTTATCGAAAAAGGAATTTGATATCGTGGAACTGCTCTCTACCTACAGCGGGCAGATTTTTGACAGGGAGCGGATCTATGAAACAGTGTGGGGATGGGAGAGCGACGGCAGCAGCGATACCGTGATGGAACACATCAGAAAGATCCGCGCCAAGTTTGCACAGTACACGATGCACAGTTATATCGAGACGGTATGGGGAGTCGGTTATAAATGGAACGGTTGAAACAGATGAAACTAAAGAAGGCGCTGTTTACCATTGCCTTTCTCAATATCACGGTTGCGCTGATTCTTTCGCTGCTTGCTATCTGGGGGTGCGCGGAACTGCGGTCACAGTTTGCGGCGGAGGGTATCGGCATTATCGTGGATGAGCAGTCTGAGCAGGTCGTGGTTAAACAGATGCAGGCGGGAAGTGCGGGAGAAGAAACGGTGGCGGAAATTCTGTCAGCTGTGCAGATTATCCTGCCGATCGTTATCTATATCTGCGCCCTGTTTCTCAGTGCATCAATGTTTTACCGTCTGAAACTGCGGGAGCCGATCGAGGCGTTGACGAAAGGGGCCGAACGCATTATCGACAATGACCTTGATTTTGAAATGAAGGCAGGATCAGAGGACGAGTTGGGGCAGCTTTGCACCGCCTTTGAGACCATGCGTCAAACGCTGCTTGCCAATAATCGCGAACTGTGGCGGCAGGCGGAGGAGCGCAGAAGACTGAATGCGGCGTTTGCGCACGATCTGCGCAATCCTGTCACGGTCTTAAAAGGCTCCGTCAAATTAGCGAAAAATACCGTGGCTGACGATGTGGCAGATGCGGAACAGCAGAGGGAGTCGAGAGAGCAGGAAGAACACCTTAAGCAGAAGGAGCAGAGAAAGCAAAGAGAACAACTTGCGAAGCATCTACAGCGAATCGAAGATTATACGAACAGAATCGAACAGTATGTGGAAACCATGAGCAGCATTCAAAAGCTGGAAGAAATCGCGGTACAGAGAGAAGTGACGGAATGGGACAGCCTGCTTTCCGAATTGGAAAATATGATGCACCTGATTGGAGCAGACAGCCAAAAGGAGATTCACTTTCAGACAACGGAGCTGGTGGAGAAATCGGAGAAGGATATTCTGCTTGACAAGTCGATCCTCTTTCAGATCGCGGAGAATCTTGTGGCCAACGCTATGCGGTTTGCCACGAATGTGATAACGATACACTGCAATATTGAAGATGGAAATCTGTTATTCACCGTGTCAGACGACGGCTGCGGTTTTCCCGACAGTCTGTTACAAAAGGGAATCCAGCCCTTTCAGAAAGGCAGGGAAGAAGCGGAACATTTTGGAATGGGGCTCTATATCTGCGCCCTGTTATGCGAAAAACACGGCGGTACTTTATCGATTCAAAACAAGCCTCCAGTGCAGGACACAACGACTAAAAAGCATACCCAAACGGTGCAAAAAAGCATATCTGGCGCGAAAGTCTGCGCTGTCATAAAAATCCAATAAAATCTCCTAAACTTTGATAAATAATTGAGATTTGTCCGTTACACTCTCCTTGTCAGCAAATAGAAAAGGAAAAGGAGACAGATTGAAAAATCACACTGATGTGCTGATTTTTCAATCGCGAGTTTGTGTCAGAGCCACAAACTCGGAATCGCAGATGAGATAATCGCAATACTGCAAGCAGTATACGAATTTCTCATCGCGTGTCTTCGCAGTAAACTGCTCTGACAAGGAGGTTTATTATGCAGATTCAAGTCAAAGACATCTCAAAAATCTACGGAACGCAGGAAAGTAAGGTGGTTGCCCTAAACCACGCGTCCATGACGATCGCGGCAGGCGATTTTATTTCCATCATGGGACCTTCGGGCAGTGGCAAAAGCACGCTGCTTCATTTGATCAGCGGGCTGGATTCGCCCACTTCCGGACGGGTGCTCTACGACGACACCGACATTCACCGTGGCAGTGATAAAACACTTTCGGCATTCCGCCGCAGGAAGATCGGCTTTATTTTTCAGCAGTTCAATCTGCTGCCTGTTCTAACGGCACGCGAAAATATCATGATGCCGCTGCTTTTAGATAAAAAGCAGCCTGACAAGGCTTATTTGGAGGAATTGTCTTCTCTTTTGGGACTGGAAAAGCGCCTTTCCCATCTGCCGCACGAACTGTCAGGCGGGCAGCAGCAGCGCGTGGCAATCGCACGGGCGCTGATTGCAAAGCCTGATATCATTTTTGCGGACGAACCCACGGGAAATCTGGATAGCAAGAGCGGCAGCGAGGTGATGAAGATGCTTTGCGATATCAGGGAAAAGATGAAAAAGACGCTGGTGATCATCACCCACGACGCGCGGATCGCGCAGATGGCGGAGCGGCGGTTTACCATTATTGACGGAGAACTTGCGGAGGTGACGGCATGAAATCCTATTTATCTTTAGCAGTAAAAGAAATAAAAGCACAAAAAGTGATGGCGGTTCTGATTCTGATCGCGGTCATTCTTTCCTGCAGTATGACGACGGCGATCGGGCAGTCTCTGGGCATTTTGCAGGCTATGCGGATCGAGCAGGCGTCCTCGTTAAACGGCGACCGCTACGCCACGTTTCATCAAATTAGCGAGGAACAGGTGCGGCAGTTGGAACAAGATGACAGACTTTACGATGTGGGCAGTCTGATCAATGTCGGTTTTACGGAAATCACAGGTAGCGGTCTGAAGCTGTTTGTGCGGGAATATTTGGGCAATGCGCTGGACGCTTATCCGTCAATCGGTAAGGTGAAAGAGGGACGTTTGCCCGTATCTCCGATGGAGATCGCCCTGCCGGAAAATATTCTGCCTTATTTGGAGCAGGAAGTCGGTATTGGCGATACCATTACATTGCAGTCAGAAATCTCTTTGCTGGACGGATCGATACCCGCCTATTCGTACGCGGCTGATTATACGGTCTGTGGCATTTTGGAAGCCAGTTATACCGGCTACGTTACGGGAACGGTGGGTGCCGTGGCGGGAGAGGGGACAGCCAAGCAGCTTCTGCCCGAGGAATTTCTGCTGTATTCCACGTATTGTAAGACAAAGGATACTTTGCAGTTTCAGGCAATCATAGATGAACTGACAGAGCGCCTTGGCGTTGCAGAAAAATATATTCAGTATAACTGGATTTTATTGGATGCCCTCGGTATTTCCTATCGGGAGGCGGGCAGTTCCGATACCGATACAGGCTTTTCCTTTATGGCTTTTGCAGGCATCATGGTCGGCGTATTGGTTTTGTTTGCCGCAGGGTTGGTCATTTATAATATCCTGAAGATTGCTGTTACCAGACGCATCAAAGAGTATGGGACGCTGCGGGCGATTGGAGGCGAGAGAGGACAGATCTACCGTATTGTTACGATCCAATTGATTGCCTTGTGCGGGATCGGCATTCCTTTCGGACTCCTGTTTGGTGCGCTTTCAGCCAAGAGAATCCTCACAGCCGCGACAGGCGTCCTGAATCCGGATTTGTTTATGGCAGACAGCGCGGGAGAATTGGCGCAGACGATTCGCCAGACGACCTCTGACAGTTTTTGGCCTTATCTGATCAGTGTTGCGATAACGCTGCTTTTTGCGATGGCGGCGGCGTTTCCTGCGGCCCGCTATGCTTCGCGCGTTTCTCCGACAGTCGCCATGTCCGGGCAGGCGGTAAAAATCAAGAGACGCAGCCGTCAAGCAAAAGCCATCCGCAATTTTGAAGCTTATTATGCGCGTCTGAACTTAAAGCGCGGGCGCGGCAGGACCGTGATCACGATTCTTTCCCTGATTATGAGCATCACGGTGTTTGTGGCACTGCAAAGCTGTGTGACTCTCCTTGATACGAGCAAAGGCGTGCAGGAAATGAAGTTGGGGGACTATGCGGTCACGGACGAAAACCTTGGGATTGATCCTGAAAGTATCGACAGGCTCCGAGCGCAGGAGCAGGTAGCGGATTTAGCGACGACCAAATTGACCGTTTATTCGCATGGTGAAAATGGAACTATCCAGATCGAACTTGACTTTGCATTGCAGTCGTGGGAGGCGTTTGGCGTCGCAGGCTTAAATGACGACCGCCTAAGCTCGGCAGTGAAGGGGCTGACGGAAGATGATAAGACCGAGCTGTTGGCGGGGACGGCGTGCATCGTTAAGAATCCCATTCCCATCTCCTATGAGGGACAGACTTATGAGGGCAGCCTATTCAAACGGGATGATATCATCACGGTGAACGGGAAAAAGCTGCGCGTTGTCGGGATCGCCGAGGGAGCCGTTACGATCAACAACGAGGGCTTTATCAACGGCGTGCAGATCATGGTCAGTGACGAGACATATGATGAGCTGACAGGAAACGACCGCTATGCGGAGGTTTACCCGACCTTAAAGCAGGATGCGGACAGAGAACAGTTTGAAACCTGGCTGGATTCCTGGTGTAAAGAAAACGCGGGCAGTCATTGGCTTTCTTACCAGATGACGACCAAGCAACTGGAAGAAAGTTTCGAGCAGATCAGGCTGCTGTGTTATGGGCTCATTTTCTTTATCGGGCTGATCGGCATTTTGAATATCGTCAATACCGTCTACAGCAACATTCACACCCGCGTGGCGGAGATCGGGATGCAGCGGGCAATCGGCATGAGCGTGGGAAGCCTGTACCAAACCTTTCTATGGGAGGGGACTTATTATGGTATCATCGCGTCGGTCATTGGTGGGATCTTGGGTTATTTTTGCACGGTGGTGGTAGATGCCGCTGCGACGGACAGCCTGCAGTTTACTGCCATACCGTGGCTGCCGATCCTGGAGGCAGCAGTGATCTCCATTTTGGCCTGCCTGCTGGCGACGGCGATTCCCCTGCGCTCGATTGCGCGGATGGATATCGTGGGGGCAATCGAGACAGTGGAGTAAAGGTATTTGCGGTGAAAGAAAACGTTATTAAAGAGGAAAATAGCGGACACATAAATGCGAAATAATGATAAATAGTAAAAATGTAGGAACGGTCTTGACAATCAGTAATCGAAATTTTTATAATGGGAATGAGGGGGTACTGACATGAAAAGCATACGTACAAAAATCACCTTATGTCTCATTTTAACAGTTCTGGCAGGATTGGTAGCGTCCGGATCTTCCAGCATTGCACTCAATTACAACAGCACCATGGTGACCGTGGAGCAGATGATGAGTGAAACCGCGGTTCTGGCGGCGGGACGTGCCCAGCAGGAGCTTGCGTCCTACAAGAATGTTGTCATGGAGGTCGGTCATATTCCGCAGCTTGCCGATTCTGATGTGTCGGTGGAGGAGAAAAAGGCGATCATGGATGAGCGCGTAGCCATGCATGGTTTCCAGCGTAGCAATATCATCGGCGCGGACGGCATCAGTATTTTTGACGGTAAAGATTATTCTGACCGCGAATATGTGCGTCAGGCATTACAGGGAAATATTTATGTGTCGGAGCCGTTGATCAGCAAAATTACCGGGCAGCTGTCCATTATGGTTGCGGCGCCTCTCTATGCGGAAGAAAATAATGGATCCTCTATTGTAGGTGTGGTCTATTTTGTGCCTCAGGAGACTTTTTTGAATGATATCGTGTCGGCGATTCAGATCGGTGAAAACAGCCGTGCCTACATGATCAATAAAACGGGTGAAACGATCGCGGATATTACGCTGGAGACGATCACGGTGCAGAATATAGAGGAGGAGGCGAAGCAGGATCCGTCATTGCAGGAACTGGCGGCGATCCATAGCGAGATGCGTCAGGGAAAGAATGGATTCGGCAGCTATACGAGCGGTGAGGATAAAATGTTCGCAGCATATGCGCCCGTGCCGGATACGGATGGCTGGAGTATTGCGGTGACGGCACCGCAGATCAATTATCTCGCTTCCACACGGGATGCTATCGTGGTGAATCTAACGGTGATTGGGATTGCCGTGCTTGTTTCCGTTCTCATTGCGCTGACACTGGCTATCAATATCAGCAGCCCTATGAAGGAGTGTGTGAATCGGATGAAGCTGCTTGTGGAAGGCGATTTGGAGACGCCGATGCCTCGAATCACCAATAAAGACGAGACAGGAGAACTTGCAAGATCCACTGCATCCCTTGTGGAAGGATTGAGTATTGTAATCAAAGATATCGATTATTTATTAAATGAAATGGCGAATCAGAATATGGATATCCATACTTCCCACGAGGAGGTGTATGTGGGCAGTTTCCGGAATATCCTGCTTTCCATGCGTAATTTGAAAGTATCGCTCAGCAACGCCATGCGCCAGGTCAATCATTCCGCATACGAAGTGTCCGAAGCGAGCAATCAGCTTGCGGCGAGCGCCCAGTCGCTTAGTCAGGGCACCACGGAACAGGCAAGTTCGGTGGAAGAACTTGCATCGCAGATCAGCATGATTTCCGAACAGGTGCAGAACACGGCGAGCGGCGCGCTGGAGGCAAGGAGTCAGACGCATCAGACCGGTGAGGAAGTGCTTCTGTGCAACCAGAAGATGCAGAGCCTTGTGGAAGCGATGGAACGGATCGAGGAGAGCTCCGAGGAGATAGAGAAGATTCTTAAGACCATAGACGACATTGCGTTCCAGACGAATATACTTGCTTTGAACGCGGCAGTGGAGGCTGCGAGAGCCGGAGCCGCGGGCAAGGGATTTGCTGTGGTGGCGGAGGAGGTCCGCAACCTTGCCGGAAAATCCGCACAGGCGGCGCAGAATACTTCGGAGCTGATCGGAAATTCCACGGAGGCGGTACATATCGGTACGGAGATTGCCCAGAATACGGCTGACGTCCTGCTGGGCGTTGTGAACAGCATCCAATCGGTGGTGGAGGCAATCGATAACATTGCCACGGTATCAAGCGAACAGTCCGAGTCGGTGGTGCAGGTATCCGAGGGCATCAACCAGATCT
>ERZ779627.31-NODE-31-length-73728-cov-21.884707_pt1 | contig 73728 bp, 64 predicted proteins | sample MGYA00514191_ERZ779627 | MGnify/ENA primary metagenome ERZ779627 (study PRJEB29562, sample SAMEA4376705) | mouse gut metagenome | isolation source: Cecum | study: EMG produced TPA metagenomics assembly of the A DSS colitis mouse model was used to assess the... | reverse complement strand
AACCACTATAGCAGATACACATTATTTACACAAGAACTTTCAATACGCTATACTATGTAGTTTGGGCATTACCGATGAAGCGGATTTGTTGGGTACATTTACAGCAGAGGATAGGAAAGAAAAATAAAAAAATAAATTCATAGTAATTTGTAAAATTACAAATAGGCAGAGAAAAGTGCTTTTTCACATAATCAAAATGGGAAAAGGCGCTTTTTTTGTGATTTCGAGTGTTATTTTGTAAGTGACACTTTGGCATAAAAAATGATGTATATATATGAATGTGAGGTGCGCACCCACGCAAAGCTACAAAAAATATTAAACAAAGGAGGTCATAAATCATGGCTAGCATTGTAAAACACTTAGTAATCGACGCTGAAAAAACAATAGGGAACAAACTTTTACTGCTTGGTGTCCGCCCGTATGCAGGATACAAAGAGGGGATTAAAGGCGAACAGGAAGGACTTACGTTTAACTGCTTATCCGAAACAATGGACTACGAAAAAATTGATATTAAGATAGCAGGACTGTTGCAACCGCCCTTTGAGTTTGCTGGTGCGCCTATTCCTGTGGAATTTGAGGGTTTAGAAGCAAAGGTATGGCAGGACTGGAACAACAAGGCCGACGTAAAACTATCCATTATCGCTAAAGAGGTCAAACCGCTTGCTTCAAAACAGATTAAGTTAGGGGGTGATAAGGCATGAAAAATAGAGTGTGGAAACAATTAAAGAATAGACAGTTTGCATGGTTTGGCGCTTTATTCCTCTTGTGGCTTGTGTCCCTGCTGGGTCTGTTCCTGTTCTACATCGTGTTTCAGAATAGCAATCTTATATCGTGTATGGTGGTGGTAGGCGTAAGCGGCACGGCTTGCTTCGGAATGGTCTATCCAATAATAAGAGAAACGATGAAGACATCTAAGCGGATAGAGAAATTCATCAGAAGAAACAAGTTGTATCAATCTCATTCAGTAAAGGAACAAGGGCTACTGGGAGAATGGAAGACAGAAAGAATGGACTATTACCCTATTGTGGAATACAGGAAAAGTGTGCAGGACAACGCTTTTCACATCAAAATCCGAATGGATGGCAGTCCATACGCTGAAAGGTTCAGAGATATGGAAGAACCGCTTGCCAGAATGTTCAAAACTGTCTGTATCGACACAATCGTAGAAAGGGGATATCTTACATACATTTTTGAACTGCGGAAACAAAATCGGATTAGAATTAAGTCCTGTAAAGACATTCCGCAAGCTGGGAAGAATGAGATTGCATTTTCCTGTGATATGGTATGGAACTGGAAGAAGTGTCCACATTTTTTACTGGTAGGAAATACGGGGAGCGGTAAGACGCAATTAGCACAATATATGATTTCCTGTCTGATTAAAAGAGGTATCAGAGTCATTTACTGCGACCCGAAGAATGACTATGAAATGCGCTATTTTGCGGAGAACTGCGGTGCTGTGTATGTGTCGGAGGAAAACGAGATTGCAAAGGCGGTAAGGGAAACGGAAGAAGAAATGCGTAAACGCGGAAAGGAGTTAGACAATCTCGGAATACAGGAAACCGATTTTCAACCGTTGTATCTTGTGTTTGATGAGCTGATTGCCTTTTCAAAGATTGCAGAGAAAAAGACCTATGAAGAAACCGCGAGGCGCATTGCGTCTATCGTGGTCATGGGGAGAAGCAAGCGCGTGTATGCAGGACTGATTTTACAAAGACCTGATACTGCTTTTATAGAGGGCGCAATCCGTGATAACCTCGGCTGTCGTATCTGCATGGGGCAAATGAGCGATACCGCATACAAAATGGCTTTTGGTTCTGACTTTGCAGACGTGAAAAATCTTCGGCGAGAAATTGGTTCGGGATTGATTTACAGGCAGGGAGTAGATACAAAACCGCGTGAGTTTCTCGCACCATATATTGAGAAAGGAGCATTGAGCAGGGAATAGCGTTAAGGGTGGCGGCTGTTTCGGAGAAACAGAGCGGAGCGACCGTCACCGCCCCTATGGGGCAACTACGACACCCCATAGGGAACATTGTTCAATGTTCACAGAAAAAATATGGAGAAAAAGAGGACAAGAAACTATGCAACGGTGGTCTATCCCGAATCTGCCCCTGCTGACTGGATTAGGCTGTTGCAGGAACAATGTGTTCCGGCACTGATTTCTCCCCTACATGACAAAGATTTGAATACGGACGGCACATTAAAGAAAGAGCATTTTCATGTAATGATACTTTTTGACGGCGTAAAGACAAGCGAACAGGCACAGGAAGTATTTTCAGTCATTGGCGGCGTAGGAATTGAGCCGATTAAGTGTGCGAGAGCGTATGCGCGTTATCTGTGCCATTTAGACAACCCCGAAAAGGCACAATACGATATGAAAAATGTAATTTCCTGTTCGGGTGCTGATTATCAGACCATGATAAATCTTGCAACGGACAAGTACAGCGCAATCGGGGAAATGATTGAGTTTTGCTTGCAAAATGGTATTGTAAGCTATGCACAGTTACTTTTGTTCGCAAAGGAAAACCGCACTGATTGGTTTCGAGTGTTGTGTGATAACGGTTCGTTGACAATGGTACAATTTTTAAAATCCCATTATTGGGAAATCAGCAAATATGAAAAATAATACAGGAGATTGACATGGAAAAAAACAAAGTACAAGAAAATACAATTCCTGTATGGAAAAGGTACATATTAACAATTACAGAAGCGGCGGAGTATTACCATATAGGAGAAAACAAACTGCGCATGATAGCAGACGAACACCCCGAAGCGGACTTTATCATTATGAACGGCAACCGCATACTGATTAAACGGCAGAAGTTTGAAGAATATTTAGACCGTGCAACGGTGGTATAAATAGCGGTTGGGTATGGAAAGAGACCTCAATTTGTGTTAGTATATTATCACGAGTTTGGGTCTCTTTTTCAGAAAGGAGACAAAATAACCATGAGTGAAAAAAGGAGAGACAAAAGAAACAGGATTTTACACAATGGAGAGACCCAGAGACCAGACGGCAGATACCGCTTTAAATATACCGACTCGGACGGCAAGGAAAAGAGTGTTTACAGTTGGCGGTTAGACCATAACGACCCATACCCGAAAGGCAAGCGCAAAGACCTGTCGCTTCGGGAAAAGGAGAAACAGATTGAACAGGATATGTTCAATCAGATTGCATCAAACGGCGGCAATTATACGGTGCTGTCATTGGTAGAAAAATATGTTTCCCTTAAAATAGGCGTAAGGCATAGCACCAAAGCAGGGTATAAAACCGTTATAAACATCTTGAAGAAAGACCCGTTCGGGGATAAGCGGATTGACAAAGTAAAGCTGTCTGACGCAAAGGCGTGGCTGATTAAATTACAGCAGGTGGACGGACGGGGGTACAGTTCCATTCATACGATTAGGGGTGTGTTAAGACCGGCATTTCAAATGGCAGAAAATGACGATTTAATCCGAAAAAACCCGTTTCAGTTTGAATTAGCCACCGTCATTGTAAATGACAGCGTGACAAGGGAAGCCGTCACAAGAAAACAGCAAAGGGAATATTTGAGATTTATTCAAGAGGACAAACATTTTTGCAGATACTATGACGGTATCTTTATCCTGTTCCATACAGGCTTGCGCATATCAGAATTTTGCGGTCTGACGATTGCAGATATTGATTTCAAGAAAAAGCGTATTCGGGTCAATCATCAGTTACAGCGCACAAGCCAGATGGAATATGTGATAGAAGCGCCTAAGACGGAAAAAGGGATTCGCTATGTACCCATGACGGAAGAAGTGGCAGAGTGTTTCCGAAGAATCATCAAAAATCGGACTGCCCCAAAAGCAGAGCCAATCATTGCGGGATATACAGGATTTCTATTTTTGGATAAGAATGATATGCCTATGGTTGCCCTGCATTGGGAAAAGTATATGCAACATATCCTCGAAAAGTATAACAGTATCTACAAGGTGCAGATGCCGAAAATTACCCCGCATGTCTGCCGACATACATTCTGCTCAAACATGGCAAAAAGCGGAATGAACCCGAAAACGTTACAATACATCATGGGACATTCTGACATAAGTGTTACTTTAAACACTTATACCCATGTGAATTTTGAGGACGCGCAGAGCGAGTTACAGCGCGTAGTGGGCGAGTAAAAAGGCAAGGGGTAAAATGAAATAATTTACCCCTTATTTTACCCCTTTTGCAGAAGAAAACCTAAGAAAATATGTGACAATCTAAGAAAAAATGTTTGAAATCAAGAACAATGAAAACGGCTACAAGCCTTGAAAATATAGGAAATAAAGGAGTTTTAGCGTTATGATAAAAATATTATTTGTCTGCCACGGCAATATTTGCAGAAGCACCATGGCCCAAAGCCTCCTCACCCACATGGTAAAGGAGAAGGGGCTTTCATCCAAATTCCACATCGACTCCGCCGCCACCAGCCGTGAGGAGATCGGCAACCCGCCCCACTACGGCACAGTCCAAAAGCTGCGGCAGGTGGGAATCCCGCTGATTCCCCATCGGGCGCGTCAGATGACGAAGCAGGACTATCAGGAGTTCGACTATCTGATCGGCATGGACGATGCCAATGTCCGCAACATGGAGCGGATCGCGGGCGGAGATCCGGAGCATAAGATATACAAGCTTCTGGAGTTCGCGGGCAGTGGCAAGGCAATCGCTGATCCCTGGTATACGGGAAACTTCGAGGTGACCTATGGTGATGTGCTGGAAGGGTGCGAGGCATTTCTGAAATTTCTAAAGCTGTGAGACAAAATGTTGTGACTGGTATGTTTTTAGGCATAAAAGGGTTAAATTTTCCTTATCAAAAGGGCGGAAACGTCCGATAACTATAGCAGAGGTCAACGGATTGACAAAATGGTATGACAGGGAGGTGCAGAGTATGTTAGTCAGATTTGGAGATAGAGAGGCACAGGGCGTTCAGATAGCGGCACAGGCGCAGGAAAAAGCACAGGAGAATATTGGGCAAAAGGCTTCCGAGAAACAGCAGCGAAAGAATACGATCTTTGCGGGGGACCTCCCGTTACATAAAGATTCTATCACGCTCCGCAGACAGCAGGCGCAGAAGAAGGCAATGAAACTTGTGCAGAATGCCTGGGACACGGATCGTAAGACGGATCAGAGCATAGCAGAGTACGAGGGGCTTGCGCGAGAGCAGAAAAAAGAGATTCTGATCAATCGTGATAGAATTTATGAATGCCGGGAAAGAAAGGAAAATCTGCGGGAAGGCTATGGCGTGGAGAAGGATTCTCAGGAACAGAAGGATCTGGAGCTTCTGGAGCGTCTGCATTATCCCAATAATGGTGAATTTGCAGATGCTGATTTTACAGCAGAAGAGCGTAAGAGACTGGAGGAATTAGAGGATGAACCGCTGACAGAATACCAGCAGAGATGCCTTGAAATTGACGGCGAGGAGCAGATATTTCAGATTCGTGAAGGCAAGGCGGAATCGGCTCTTGAGGCATATAATGGCGCGGTCAGATCTATCAAGCAGGAACGTTTGAAGTCCCACGAGATGACGGACGCGCAGAATAATGCGAAGAAGGTGATGGATGAGGCGAGCAAGGATATTCAGGGAATGATCTGGGAAGAAGCCCAAGATCATGTAGACGAGACCTACGAGGAAACGAGAGAGGAAGAAAAGGAAAAGGCCGAGAAGAAGGAAGAACAGGAAGAAAAGATCGAGCTTCGCAAGGAACAGAAGGAGCTGATGGAAGCGCGGACCGAAGCCGTCAGAGAGGAAAGAAACGAGGCACAGGAAGCGCAGAGACAGCAGGAGAAAGACTCCAGAGAGGAAGCGGAGCTTCTGGGCGATATGGCGGACGCAGGATTGAATGTTGCCGGTGCGAATGACACAGTCAAGGCAGAGATCAAGGATATGTTAAATAAGCTTAAGCTGATCGAGGCGGACATCAAAGGCATTGAGGTGGACGAGGAGATATAGGAGAAACGTAAGACAGCAGTATCAGGCAGAAAAGAAAGAGATGGAGGGCATATGAGAGTTACAAGAAATTACAGAACGAATTTGATGAACACCAGAAAAAAGGAGAACGCGGGGACGAAGTTATATAAGGCGTTAAAACGTAACAGCCTGAAAAATCGCTCCAGTCGTTTGGATAGTATTTTTGGTGGCAGAGCAACTTCTAAGGCGAGTGACATTTACAACAGAGAATTTATCACATCGCCGCAGGAAACGCAGAAAACACAGAAGTTCTACTATGATATGAAGTATCATGCGGGACAGGTGCAGGCATACGGACAGGCGCTTCAGAAGACGGAGAAGGATTCGATCTACGATAAGGCGCGGGAAAGCGGCAGTACGGAAAAAATCGTAGATCATATCAAGGGTTTTGTATCGCAGTATAATCAAATGTTGGATGATTTGGAAGAATCGGGCACGAGGACGGACGAAAGCTTCCTGAGTCAGTTTAACAGTATGTCCAGATTGGGAGAAATCGAGTTTTCTAAAACAGGTGTGAGCAGGCAGTCGGATGGAAAGCTTGTAATCGATGAGAAAAAGCTTCTGGCGGCAGATGTAGACACGTTGGAAAAAGTCTGGGGCGGGAACGGATTTTCAGCCAGGGCAGCGGCCAGAGCTGATTCTGTAGAGGCTGCGGCGGAGAAAAATATCGAGGCGGAGAAAAGCACTACTTACAATCCCTTTGCGAAATCGAATCTCTATAATTATGGCAGCAATGTGGGAAGTCGTTTTAATTCCCGCAGGTAATCGATTAGTATCATGCGTTATTTGAGATAACGCTGATGAAAGAATGGGTGTCGCCATGAACCACATCACTTGGGTCCAGCAGAGAGAAGATTTCAATACAAAATATCATGTATTAAAGTGGAAAACTTCGCATTTTCACGAGCCTTTTTCCGCGCATGCGGGAGCGGGCCTGAAGTTGAGGGACAGCGCGGCGGCAGAAGCGGCAAAGCAGTCACAACTGCCCGAGGGAGAGGGCATCGGTTATGTGCGGGCAGGCAGGATGGGAAGCGGCAGGATCGGGCTGGGATTAGGAAACGGATTAGAGGATTATGCGCTGAAGACGATGCAGGAGGAGATGGCACAGAGTGTTGTCCGAAATAGTGGCAGCGGCCTTCGGGCAGGCAGGACCGTGGGATCGGTGCCTGGGGTCATGCAGGCAGCGGCGCAGACGCAGGCGGCGGAGCATTTGGTGACGCCGGAACAGAAGCGGGAACCTTTGCGGGACGAACAGGCCAGAGAGCGCAACTTGCAGGAGAGTACCACCGTTTCGGCGACCGGCAGGGGCAATATCAAAAACAAGCTGCGGGACAGTGCAGCTAAACTGTGGGAGTTCTATCAGAAACAAAAGGAAAAGGCGTTAAAGTTTTCTTTTTGGAAAAGCAAGTCAGAACCGCCCGGGAAAAAGGTGAAAAAAGGGACGCGGATGGCTGACAGGGAAGCGGTGCTTGCCATGCAGTCAGAGAATCATTATTTATTGGATTCCTATGATCAGAAAGGAAATTACAGTATGCTGGGGAAGTGACGAGAGTCACTTCCTTTTCTGCTCTGCTTATGTACTTTCCCGTTTTACCAGCTTTCCGACGAGTTTCAGAAAAGCGCGGATATAGAAGGGCTGTAAAGCCTTTTTTGCGTTTTGCAGTTCTTTACGGATCTCGATATGCTGCGGGCAGTGCTTTTCACAGGCGCCACATTTGGTGCACTGCGTCATGGCGGAGGAATCCTTTTTCAGGGAAGTGATCTGTGCGTACTCCAGCACCGCGCTGAATTTCTTATTGGAGGCAGACTGATTGTAGCAGCGAAAGGCGGTAGGAATGTCCACGCCGTGAGGACAGGGCATACAGTATCCGCAGCCGGTGCAGCCAACTTTGAGCGTTTGATTGATTTTTTGGCGCAGAATGTCGATTAGGTGATGGTCTGCCTTGGTAAAGGTGCCGACACCGGCCTCGTCTGCGGAAGCGATATTTTTCGTCACCATCTGCGTTGCGTTCATACCGGAGAGTACGCAGGTCACCTGAGGCTGATCCCAGAGCCAATGAAATGCCCATTGGGCAGGCGTGCGTTTTATGGGATAGTCTGCAATTGCTTTTTTGGCAGCGTCGGGTAAGCCCTCAACCAGCCTTCCTCCACGCAGCGGCTCCATGATGATCACGGGAATGTTTCTTTCGGCGGCATAGAGCAGCCCGGGTCTTCCGGCCTGCGTATATTCATCCAGATAATTGTACTGGATCTGACAAAAATCCCAGTCGTAGGCATCGATCAATGCCTTAAAGGTATCCGTGTCACCATGAAAAGAGAATCCGATATTGCGAATCACACCCGTATTTTTCTTCTCGGCGATCCATTCTTCGATGCCGATACTCTTTAGGCGGTTCCAGACCTCCACATCAAAGAGCATATGCATTAGGTAAAAGTCAATATGATCCGTGCGCAGGCGCTTTAACTGCTCCTGAAAAAGCTTTTCGACGGAGGAGGCATTTTTCAGCAAATAGTAGGGGAGTTTGGTGGCGATCTGCACTTTTTCACGGCAGTGGTTGCGTTCTAAGATAGAACCGAGTGCTTCCTCACTCCCGCCGTAGATGTAGGCAGTATCAAAGTAATTGACGCCGTTTTCGATGGCGAGCATCACTTCCTTTTCTGCCTTTTCGAGGTTGATCCGTCCGGCTGACGAGGTAAAACGCATACAGCCGTAACCGAGGATGGACACTTCCGTGCCGTCTTTCATTGTTCTATATTGCATGATTACCTCCATGTCGAAGCATAGACTTATTTTTCAACCTTGTCTTCGTTCCAAAGCTTATTGTTTTCTTTTCATTATATAGTAGAGGCGCGCGGGAAGTCAATTATTATGAAGAATCGGGTGAATCGGGAATTTCTTAAAATTCTAATAAAAAGTTAATAATTCTTTCCTTGTTTTTCTTCGGTATTTGGTATATATTAGGAAAATGAACGGAGGATGAAAAAATGAGCCCCAATCCATTTTTCCCATTAGAGGAGATGGGATTTGACCCCGAGGAGAATCAAATGATGGTGATTCCCAAGGTAGATCAGGAAATTTATGAACAGCGCCGAAAGATGGCGGGGACGATGGTGGACTATAAAGAGATGCGTATGCGTTACAGCTGTGCGATCAAGGAAGTGCGGACGAAATTCGACGTCCTCAATTCTGAGTTTAATGTGAGATATCAGCGCAATCCCATCACTTCCATCAATTCCCGCTTAAAGAGCAGTACAAGCATTCGGGAGAAGCTGAGCCGTAAGGGACTTCCCTTTACGATTGAAAATGTGGAGGACAACCTCTATGATGTAGCAGGCATCCGTGTGGTCTGTTCTTATGTCGATGATATTTATGTGTTGGCGGAGGCGTTGGCGCAGCAGGATGATATCACGGTGATTCGCAGGAAGGATTATATCAGGAATCCGAAACCCAACGGCTATCGCAGTTACCATATGATCGTGAGTGTGCCGGTTTTCTTCTCAGATCAGACCAGAGAGATGGCGGTGGAAGTGCAGATCCGCACGATCGCCATGGACTTCTGGGCGAGCTTGGAGCATCAGCTCAAATATAAGCAGGAGGTGCCAAATCAGGCAGAAATCGTAAGGAGCCTGACTGCGTGCGCCGAACAGATCGCGGCTATCGATGAACAGATGTGGCAGGTGCGCCAGCAGATCGAACAATCGGAAGATCTGCCGACGGAAGAAGAAATCCTTATGGAAAAACTCCGCAAGATCGATATCGCGGTGGGAGAATGAGAAAATCACAGATCATCAGACAAAACAAAGGGTCCGGAGATGTCCGGGCCCTCTGTTATTGCTTTCCATGCCAAGCGGATCGGTCCTGAACGTGACAGGATTTTTCGTCTGGCTTACTTGTTCATCACTTCTTCGTATGTCTTAACGATCTCTGCATCAGGTTCTTTGGTCAAGAGGGAAACTGCTACATTGACGAGCAGCGCAACGACGAAAGCGGGGAGCAGTTCATAGATGGCAAAGGCGCCGCCCAGCTTGGCGATGCCGTACTTCCAGGCAAAGACCATCACACCGCCGGCAATCATGCCCGCAAGCGCGCCCTGTTTGTTGGAACGCTTCCAGAACAGCGCCAGAAGGACCACCGGACCGAAAGCAGCGCCGAAGCCTGCCCAGGCAAAGGAGACGATGGTGAAGATGGAGCTGTTGGGGTCCTGAGCGATAAAGACAGCGATCAGGGAGATTGCGATGACCGTGATCCTCGCGATGATCAGAGAGGTTTTTGTCTCAAGCTTCTTTTTGCCGAAATCCTGCACCAGATTTTGGGAGATACTGGATGCCGCCGCCAGGAGCTGTGAATCAGCGGTGGACATGGTAGCTGCCAGGATGCCAGATAAAATAACACCTGCTATCAATGCGGGAAAGATGCCATAACCGCTTAATACGGAAGCAATTTGAATGATGACGGTCTCGGAATTGCTTCCCTCCAGGACGGGAAGGATGCCTGCCTGTGACAGACCGTAACCCACTACACCGATCAGCACGGCAACACCCATGGAAATCACCACCCAGACGGTCGCGATCCTTCTGGAGAGGGTCAGTTTCTCCTCGTCCTCAATGGCCATGAAGCGCAGCAGGATGTGGGGCATCCCAAAGTAGCCGAGGCCCCAGGCGAGCGTGGAAACGATCATCAGGAATGTGTAGGGGGATGCGGTGTCTGTCTGCGGGGAATAGGACTGTACCAGACTTAAGTAGCCGGGAAGTTCCTTTGCCGCGTTAAAAACAGAGTCGAAGCCGCTGGTGACGACTGCGCCGAAGCCTACTATGATGAGCAGGGCAATGCTCATGGTGATGCCCTGGATCAAGTCAGTGGTGCTCACAGCCAGAAAACCGCCCAGCGTGCAGTAAAGTACGATGACGGCGGCGCTAAGCAGCATGGCAATGGTGTAATTCATGCCAAACAGGGTGCTGAACAGTTTACCGCAGGCCGCAAAGCCGGACGCAGTGTAAGGTACGAAAAAAATCACGATCACGATGGCGGCAATGCAGGTCAGGATATGCCTGTCATCTCCATATCTTCTGGAAAAGAATTCCGGTAGGGTAAAGGAGCCGATCCTGCTGGAATAGCGGCGGATCCGTTTGGAAACAAAGAGCCAGTTTAAGTAAGTGCCGACAGCCAGACCGATGGCAGTCCAGCCAACTTCGGAGAGGCCGGACAGGTAGGCTAGACCCGGAAGCCCCATCAAAAGGTAGCTGCTCATATCGGAGGCTTCTGCGCTCATGGCAGTGACTAAGGGGCCGAGCTTGCGGCCGCCCAGATAAAATTCCGCTGCCTGGGTATTTTTTTTGGAATAAGAGATACCAATGTAAATCATCATGCCCAGATAGGCTATGATGGCAATAATAATACAGATCTGTGATGTCATTTTTCTCCTCCTCATCTTCTTTCCTTGTTAGCAATCATTTGCTATTATAGCGGGTTTGTCGTGAATGCGCAATAAAAATTGGGACAAAAACGGTATAGTGGGGCAGATTATATTGATTTTAGCTGAAAAATCGAATATAATGTTTCTATCCGCACCATTTTTAACGGGGGTTACGGTGCGATACGAATGAAGGAGGAAAACATGGGGGAGTCAAATAAGGAGACGAGCGTAACCGAACAGTTTCAGGCACTCTGCAGGGATGCGGTGGAATTGCAGGAAAAATTCCTGTTGGAGAGGCTTGCAGAAAATAAGGATACGGAGTATGGAAAACTGTTTGGGTTTGAAGATATTCATTCGGTAGAGGATTATCAGAAGGAACTGCCCATCACGTTTCACTATGATTATGAGGCGGCAATCGATCGCCAGGTAGAGGGAGAAGAAGGACTGCTCACGGCGGATAAGCCGGTGTTTTACTGTATCAGTTCGGGCAGCACGGATTCGCCAAAATATGTGCCGATCGTGGAGAAGGACCTCCAGAGACAGTATTTTTACTGGCATGATCTGATCAGAGAGACGATCAGGCGGCAGATCCCGGATGCAACGGATGAGGAGTTGTTTGGCAGGATTTTTGAGACGGGAGAGTTTCGGCGTAATTTTATGTCAGACGGTACGATGAGTGGGGTTCGTGCGTCTGCGCTGCACCGATATCTGGAGGCGAAAGGAGAATTTGACAGTAACTGTTATACGGCGCCTCTTGAGGTCATGTTTCCGGATCAGATGGAAGATATGCTGTATGTAAAGCTGCGCTTTGCTCTTGCATGCAGGGATGTGACGGCGATTCATGGTGTTTTTGTCAACCGTGTGGTGGGACTGTTCCGCTATTTGGTGGATAACTGGGAAGAATTTCTTACCGATATTGAGACGGGAAAGGTCAGCGAATGCTTTCCTGTGAGTCATGAATGGCGCCGCTATCTGGAAGAAAAACTGCCGGCGGATCCGGAGCGGGCTGCCGAACTGCGTAAGATCCCGACGGACAACCTGCCCCAGGGGCTGGTGAGGAAGATCTGGCCGAAAATCAGATATGGACAGCTCATTGGCGGCAGCATGTTTGCCGCTTACATGGATATGCTTTGGATGTACGTGGAAGATCTGCCGATTCATTTCTTTACCTATGCAGCATCAGAAGGCTGTTTTGGCATAGCGAAGAACCTGGGAGAAGGAGACGCCTATTATGTGCTGCTCCCGGATACCTGTTTTTATGAATTTTTGTCTGAGACCGGGGACGGTGAGCGGATCTATACGATTCGTGATGTTGAGGTTGGCAGCAAATATGAGATCTTGATCACTACGCTTTCCGGAATGTATCGTTACGCCATTGGTGACGTGGTGGAGGTTGTGGGTTTTGAGGGACAGGCGCCGGTGGTGCGGGTATGCTACCGTAAGAGTCAGGTCATCAACATTGCGGATGAAAAGATGAATGTGCGCCAGTTGGAGAATGCGATGCGGAAATTTCAGCGAAGGGCACATTGCGGCGCAGAGGGCTACTGTGTGGACGGGGATTATACCAAGCGGCTGCCCCGTTATATCCTCTATCTGGAATTGGCAGACGGGGAGCTGCCGGAGGACGCGGCGGAGATTTTGGATGAGTGTCTGATGGAGAGCTGCTCCGGTTACAAGAGAGATAGGGAATTGGCGGAGCTTGGCAAAGTATGTATTCAGCCAGTCCCTAAGGGAGCATTTAAAGCTTACGGACGATTTATGGCAAAGCTCGGACGCAGAAAAGAACAGGATAAGCCGTTGCGGATCCTCATCACGGAGGAGCAAAAGGCGTTCTTTGGAGGCGCGCTGCTGTCATAACGATACATAACTATTGTTATTTAATTTGAAACACGATTCTGTGGAGATACTGTCATGTGCAATGAGAGGAGTCTGCCGACAGCCTTCCTTGCAAAGATGGAGAGACTTTTAGGCGGCGAGTATGAGGCTTTTTTAAACAGTTACGGGGAGCAACGCCGGTACGGGCTGCGGCGAAATCCCTTAAAAATTACGGAAGAAGATTTCCTTAGGGTGATGCCCTTTCCGCTTCAAAAGATATCTTGGGCGCGGGAAGGGTATTATTATGATGCCGTTTCACAGCCGGGACGCCATGTGCTCCACGAGGCAGGGGCATATTATATTCAGGAGCCTTCCGCCATGGCAGTGGTGGAGGCACTGGCGCCAAAGCCGGGTGAGCGGATCCTCGATCTGTGTGCGGCGCCGGGCGGGAAAACCACGCAGATTGCAGGGAAAATGCAGGGAGAAGGACTGCTTGTGGCAAATGAAGTCATTGGAGATCGGGCAAAGATCCTTTCCCAGAATGTGGAGCGCATGGGAATCGCAAACTGTGTGGTATGTTCGGAGAAGCCGGAGCGTCTCTCGACGCTTTTTTCTGCCTTTTTTGATCGGGTGCTGGTAGATGCGCCCTGCTCGGGTGAAGGAATGTTTCGCAAGGAAGAAGCGGCGAGGGGAGAGTGGAGCGAGACGGCGGTTCTTATGTGCGCCGAAAGGCAGATGGCGATTTTGCGGGAGGCGGCGAAACTGGTAAAACCGGGCGGTGTTTTAGTCTATTCCACCTGTACCTTTTCTCCGGAGGAGAATGAAGGGACGATCTCGGCATTTTTGCGAGAAAACAACGCATATGATATAGAAGAAATATCCTTCGCGGATCTTTTGGCACCGGGGAGGCCTGATTGGCTGGAACATGCTGCGCCCGGAATCGGGCAGACGGCAAGGCTTTGGCCGCATCGACTGGCAGGAGAGGGACATTTTGTAGCCAGACTGCGGAGGAATGGAAACGCGGGAGTGGAGGAAACAGAGGTAGAGGAGAGTAAAGCAGCGAGTGAGAAAAGGTTTGACAGGAAAAAGAACAGAAAGGGAAATGTGGGGAAAGAAGATTCTCAATTGTCAGGCGAAGCAGCGTTGTTTCTGGAGAAGGAATTGGAAATAAAGGAGGCATGGAACAAGAAACATGCGGGACGCATGATCCGCTTTGGAGAGCAGATCTACCTTACGCCCTGCGAAATGCCGGCGCTTACGGGGATCCGTATTCTGCGGCCGGGACTGCAGCTTTTGACGGAGAAAAAGAATCGCTTTGAGCCGGCGCATGCGCTTGCCCTATCTCTATTGCCGGACGATATCGGGAAAAGGCAGGATGTCTCTCTGGCAGAGGCCTCTGCCTGGCTGCGGGGGGAGAGTCTTTCTTCTCAAGGGGAAAAGGGATGGACGGCGCTTTTTTATGAGGGATTTTGCATTGGGTTTGGAAAAGCATCCGGGGGACAGATGAAAAACCATTATCCCAAAGGCTTACGGAAATCCTTATAAAATACTTAAATTTTTGATAGGTACTTGTCAAATGCTGTCGCCTGCAATATACTAGATATAGATTTTTGCAAGATGGGAACCACTTTAGCTAGTGTTTGCGCAGGGAGTTTCGCAATGTTATTTTCCAGTATTGGATTTTTGTTTCGGTTTTTGCCGATTTTTATCATCATATATGTAGTGCTGCCCAAATATCGCAACATCATACTTTTACTGGGAAGTCTGATCTTCTATGGAGTGGGAGAACCGTACTTTGTTCTGCTGCTTCTTTTGTCTATTCTGGTAAATTATGGCTTTAATCGCTATATGTTCTGGGAACCGCGGTCGCCTCAGTCCAACAGAAAACAGAAGACGGCGAGGCGAAAAAGGAGAGCGCTTGTATTGGCTGTGGTTCTTGACCTTAGCATTTTATTTTTGTTCAAATATTGGGATTTTACGGCGAAAAACATCAATCATCTGACAGGGCAGGAGTGGCTGCCGCTGCTTTCCCTGGCGCTGCCGCTGGGTATTAGTTTTTATACGTTTCAAATGCTTTCTTATCAGATCGACTGTTATCGGGGGACGGTGGAGAAGCCGGCGGGGCTGCTCAACTTTGCCACCTACATCTGTATGTTTCCGCAGCTCATCGCGGGTCCTATCATTCGTTATGGAGAGGTGGAGCAGCGCCTGATTAGTCGAAAAGTGCGGATCCGTGATCTGGAGAACGGACTGAAGCTCTTTACGCTTGGGCTGGGAATCAAGGTGCTTTTAGCGAATCAGATCGGTACGCTTTGGAACCTGATCATGACGGCGGGTGCCGGGCGGCTGCATACGCTGGTTGCCTGGCTGGGCGCTTTTGCCTATTCTTTTCAGATCTATTTTGATTTCTGGGGCTATTCTGTGATGGCGATGGGACTTGGTAAGATGTTGGGTTTTTCTATTCCCAGGAATTTTAATAATCCCTATGCGTCCCGTTCTCTATCGGAGTTTTGGAGACGCTGGCATATGACGCTGGGGAGATGGTTTCGGGAGTATGTCTATTTTCCGCTTGGCGGCAGCCGCAAGGGGCGGCTGCGTACGATTTTTAATCTGTTTGTCGTCTGGGCGCTTACGGGGCTTTGGCATGGCGCTGATTGGAATTTTGTTCTCTGGGGCATCACTTTTTTTCTGCTGCTTTCGCTGGAAAAGAGAACTTACGGAAAGTGGATGGAGAGGAAGCGCATTTTGGGGCATATCTATACGCTCTTATTGATTCCCGTAACGTGGGTGATCTTTGGCATCACGGATATGGGACAGCTTGCGGGATATCTGGAAAATCTGATCGGTCTGCACAGAGAGGAAGTTCTGGTGGGGATGACACAACTGCTCCGATATCTCAAGGAGTATGCAGTACTTTTAATAACTTGCGTTATTTTTATAACACCTCTGCCGGGCAAGTTGTATTGGAAATGGAAGGACCGCTGGTTCATGGTGCTGTTTTTGCTGGCGGTATTTTGGTGGTCTGTATATGAGATCCTGTCAGGCAGCAATAATCCGTTTCTTTATTTTAGATTTTAACGGACATTGCATAGAAGGGTGGAATGAGAGATGAGCGATAATAAGATAAAGCATCTATGGGAAATTGTGTATAACTGTCCGTTTATTTTGCTGATCGTAGTCACCAGCCTTCTTGCAGTCCCTTTTTTTGATCGGATAGAGAATCGGGAATGCGATCATAAAATAGCGGTATCAAAAACCATGAATGAGGACGCCGAGACAGCGGCGGAGGGCGGAAACAGCATTGAAATAATTGATAAAATATTTGAAAGAAAACCGAATGTCGATTACGCGGCAAATGATGAAAGCGAAAGAAATACGAGCGAGGATGATAAAATAGAGAAAAATGAAGGAACACGCAAGGAAGGTATTTCTAAAAAAGAGAATATAAAGGAGCAAAATAACGATACAAAAATAGCAGAAACAGGCGTGAAATATGAGAGAAGGGAAACTCGCGCCACAGAATTTGTGGAGTATGCGCCGATTGAGACAAATTCCCGATATTACTCAGATGCAGGAAAAGTTGCATTGACCACTACCTATGACTATGTATTGGAGAACGATAGTTATTTTAATGACGCTGCTTTTCTGGGAGATTCCAGGACTTTGGGGATATCTGACTATGCAGGGTTGGATGGCGCAGACTTTTTTTGCGATAATGGGATGACCATCTATAAGCTTTTAGAGGATGCAGGGGTGACATGGCAGCGGACGGGAGAGAAAGTTGACATGAAAAAGATCCTGCAGGAAAATCACTATGGCAAGATCTATATCATGCTGGGCATGAACGAGCTGGGATATGGTGACACGCTGATGTATATGAAGCAGTATCTGAAAGTGATCCGCCAGATTCAGGATTGGCAGCCTGAGGCAGTCATCTATTTGATGGCGAATCTCCATGTGAGTCGGGAGAAGAATAATATGGAGTCAGAGTTTAACAATATCAACATCAACGATAAGAATGTGGCCGCAGCCAGACTTGCCGATGGCAGAGATGTCTTTTATCTGGACTGTAACCCTTTATTTACGGACGAGGAGGGGTATCTGCAGTCGGAGCTGACTTTTGACGGCGTGCATCTTTACGCGCAGCATTACGATAAGTGGCGCACGTTTCTGATGGAACACGGGGTGGAGAGAACGGAGACGGAAAAAACCGAAGCGTCTGCCGATGAAACAGAAGCGGTGGAGGATAGCGCTGCGGGTGCGGGGGAAGGCTGAATATGGAAGCAGTACGTTTGAATAAATATCTAGCCGCCTGTGGGGTATGTTCCAGGCGGGATGCGGATAAGCTGATAGAGGAAGGCGTTGTCTTTGTGAACGGGGAGAAGGCGCAGACAGGAAGGAAGGTGTCGGATGCGGATGTGGTGACCGTTCGCGGGAAAACGCTGCACGCACCGCAAAATCATGTGGTTTTGGCTTATTATAAGCCGCGGGATGTGGTCTGTACGGAGCGGGATGCCCATGCAGGACGGATCGTGACAAAGGAGATCGGATATTCCAGGCGGGTGACTTACGCCGGGCGGTTAGATAAAGATTCTGAAGGACTTTTGCTGCTCACGGATGATGGCGCGCTGATCGACGCGATGATGCGGGCGCGGAACGGGCATGAGAAGGAATATATCGTAAAGAGCGGCAGAAAGTGGGAGGAAGCCGCCATCGCCAATCTGCGGGAGGGGGTGTATCTGGAAGATCTAGGGCAGACGACACGTCCCTGCAAAATCGAGCAGATCGGGGATAAGACCGTAAAAATGACCCTCACGCAGGGCTTGAACAGACAGATACGCCGTATGTGTAAGACGCAGGGCTATGAGATCAAAAGCCTTAAAAGAACGCGTGTTATGAATATTGAACTCGGCAATCTCAAGCCGGGGGAATACAGAGAGCTTACGGAGGCGGAACGGACGGCGCTTTATGGCCTCTGTGGGCTGGAGCCGAAGCAATAGCGCGTACAGAAGCAAAAGAGAACAGGAAATCGGCGAAGGGAATGATGGGTAGGAGATATGGCAGAGAATAAGAGAGAACGGATGCGGGAACTAACCGCGCTGTTGAATAAGGCTTCCGAGGCATACTATGCGAAGGACGAGGAGATCATGTCGAATTTTGAGTACGACAGACTCTATGATGAGTTGACGGCGCTTGAAAAAGAGACGGGTGTTATTTTTGCGGACAGCCCTACGGTGAAGGTGGGGTATGAGGCGGTGGATGAACTGCCTAAGGAGCGCCATGAGACGCCCATGCTCTCTCTGGCAAAGACAAAGAGCAGAGAGGAACTGCAGGACTGGCTGAATGGGAAAAAGGGCCTCCTTTCCTGGAAGCTGGACGGATTGACTATCGTTTTGACCTACAGGGACGGAAAGCTGGAAAAAGCGGTCACCAGAGGAAACGGCGAGGTAGGTGAGGTCGTTACGGGAAACGCCAGAGTATTTCGCAATCTGCCGCTTAAGATTCCTTATCAGGGGGAACTGGTGCTGCGGGGCGAGGCGGTCATCACCTACAGCGATTTTGAGAAGTTAAACCGGGAGATCGAGGAGGAACAGGCGAAATACAAAAATCCCAGAAACCTTTGCAGCGGCAGCGTCAGACAGCTGGACAATCAGGTCACGGCAGGAAGGAACGTGCGCTTTTTTGCATTTTCTCTGGTGCGGGCCGATGTGGACTTTCACAATGCCAGAAAGGAGCAGTTTGCATTTCTGCAGGAGCAGGGGTTCGAGGTAGTGGAGTACCGTGAGGTGGAACCGGAAAATATATTAGATAACATTAGTTATTTTGAAGAGAAGATCAAGACCTATGATGTGCCCTCTGACGGCCTTGTCCTGACCTATGACGATATGGCTTACGGCGCGTCTCTGGGCAGGACCGCCAAATTCCCGCGGGATTCCATTGCCTTCAAGTGGGCGGATGAACTGCGGGAGACCACGCTTTTGGAGATGGAGTGGAGCGCCAGCCGCACGGGACTGATCAATCCTGTGGCCATCTTTGAGCCGGTGGAGCTGGAGGGCACTACGGTCAGCCGCGCCTCCGTCCATAATATCAGTATTGTCAGGGGATTAAAGCTGGGAATCGGGGATCGGATCACTGTCTATAAGGCGAATATGATCATTCCTCAGATCGCGGAGAACCTGACGGGGAGCGACAGTCTGGAAATCCCCAAGTATTGTCCTGTCTGCGGAAAACCCACCCGTATCAGTCAGGAAAACGATGTGCAGACCCTCTACTGTGATAATCCGGATTGTGATGCAAAGAAGATCAAGGCCTTCACCCTGTTTGTGAGCCGCGATGCCCTGAGTGTGGACGGTCTCTCAGAGTCTACTTTGGAGAAATTCCTCGCTAGAGGCTTTCTGCACAGCTTTGCGGATCTTTTTCGTCTGGAACGGCATCAGGAGGAGATCACGCAGATGGAGGGGTTTGGGGAAAAGTCATGGCAGAACCTGTCTGAAAGCCTGGACCGGGCAAGAAATACCACGCTGCCCCGGTTGATTTACGGTCTGGGAATCGAGAATATCGGCGTGGCGAAAGCGAAGCTTTTATGCAGACAGTTTGATTATGACTTAAATGCACTGCGAAACGCATCTCTGGAGGAACTGGCAGCGATCGACGGGATCGGCGAGGTGATCGCTAAGAGCATTTATGATTTCTTCCACCATGAAAAGGCGATGGAGCAGCTTAGCGATCTTTTGACGGAGCTTGTGATCGAGGAAAAACCCGTGCAGGAGGGTGGACAGTCCCTTGACGGCATGAGTTTTGTAATTACGGGCAGCCTTGCGCACTTTGAGAACCGAAACGCCTTAAAAGAGGAGATCGAGCGGCGCGGCGGGAAGGTGACAGGCAGCGTGACGGGAAAAACGGTCTGCCTGATCAATAACGATACGGCCTCGCAGTCTTCCAAGAACAAGAAAGCAAAAGAGCTGGGCGTGCGGATCATGTCGGAGGAGGAATTTATGCAGGAGTATCTGGGATAGAAAGGAAGCCGTATTGAAAAGCAGAGAAAGGCAGGGGCAGAGGGGATTCTGTACCTGCTTTTTTTGACGATTGGCATGGGGAAACGGAATCTTGTGAGATAGGGTAATTTCCGGGAGAATCGATTTAATAGAAAAAAATAGGGAAACCTATCATATTGCCGGAATGGTTTAGTTTGCCTGTTCCGACAGGAAGGAGAAGATAAAATGGCGGATGTATATGGCTATGTACGTGTCAGCAGTCGGGATCAAAATGAGGACAGACAGATGATAGCACTGAGAGAACTGTCAGTTGCGGACAAAAATATCTTTATGGATAAGCAGTCAGGAAAGGACTTTGAACGTCCGGCGTATAAGCGTATGCTGCGGCGGATGAAAAAAAACGATTTGCTCTATATAAAGAGCATAGATCGGCTGGGCCGCAATTATGGGGAGATTTTGGAGCAGTGGCAGTTCCTTACAAAGGAGAAGGAAATCGATATTGTGGTATTGGATATGCCGCTTTTAGACACACGCAGGGGAAAAGACCTGATGGGTATGTTCTTAAGCGATATCGTCTTGCAGGTACTGTCTTTTGTGGCGGAAAATGAACGATCTAACATCAGACAACGCCAAGCGGAAGGAATTGCGGCGGCGAAGGCGAGGGGGGTGAGGTTCGGTCGTCCTGCAATTCCCTATCCGGATAATTTTGGGGAAGTGCATCGGGAATGGAGAAACAAAAAAATAACACTTCGCCAGGCAGCGGACGCCTGTGAAATGTCTGTTGGGACATTCTATGGGAAAGCCAGAAAACTGGAGAATTGTAACTGAGTAAAATCGGATTTGTAAATGTGTACTTTTGCAAAAACTTACATACCTTCTTTAATAATTTATTAGTCTATCATAAAAACTTTGATTGTTCAATTGTTTTTTTCTTTTTCATGAATTTTCACTTCAATTTCACAATATTCACCTTTTTTTTCGGAGACGTATCACCCGATAAGTTTTTATTAAAAAGTACACATTTCAAAAAAAACTACGAAATGTTGTACAGCCGACAAGGGCGTGATTTTGCTAAAAATGCTTCTGCAAGGAGGAAATTATGGCAGCGGATTATGCAGTCGTTGTGGTGACATACAACAGGCTTGAACTTTTGAAGGAATGTTTGAAGCAGGTTGAGAACCAGACGGTTCCGGCAAAGAGGATCATCGTGGTAAACAATGCGTCCACGGACGGTACGGCGGAATATCTGCGGGAATGCAAAGAGAAAAATAAACAATATCGAACAATTACCTGCATGGAGAATTTGGGAGGTGCAGGTGGATTTGCAAAGGGAATACAGGTTTCCACGGAAGAAAAGGTAGACTGTGTCCTGATGATTGACGATGACGCGATTCTGAGAAACGATTATATGGAAAATATCATGGAGGCGAGGCAGTATTATCCGGATTATCAGGCTTTTGCGGGCACCGTGATGACAGCTGGCAGAATAGATACATGGCACCGCAGAAACATTGCGAAACCGGGGATGCGGCTCATCAATTGTCCGGAAAATAGTTATACGGGGAAATATGAAGGGCAGCCTTTTGCCTGTGACATTGCTTCTTTTTGCGGCATGGTGGTCAATCAGGAGCTGGTGAGAAAAGTAGGTCTGCCATGCAGCGAATACTTTATATGGTTTGACGATACGGAATATTCCATGCGGATCAATCACTATACACGATTTTTAGTGATACCGGACGCGAAGTTGGATCACAGGACTACTGTGAATAATTCCCAATATCCCCATCGACGTTACGATTGGAAAGAATATTACGGAATCAGGAACCGTATCTTGTGTGTAAAAAGGCATGGGAACGTGTTGGACAGGGCGGTGAATGGCGCGGATATGTTCTGCCACATCATATTTCGCAACTGGCTGTTTAGCATAATCAATATGGATGACTATGATTGGGCTTATGAGAAGCGTCTGGTCAGAGAAGCATACAGAGATGCAAAGGAAGCGGACGTTGTCCGCAAAGGCATTCCGGAATTTTGATAAAAGGCAGATATGGTACACAGAGAGGAGTACACGTTTGCAGTGAAGATTCAAGATGTTTTATGGCCAAAAGACAGTATATGCACGGATGTGGAAATGTATTTTCATTCTAATCATAAGATAAAATTTGTCAGGGATGAAAGTGTCTGTATCTTCTTTCAGAAAGACGGCATCATGACGACAGATACTTATTTTAATGGCCTGACAATTGAAAAGTGGCGGAAATACACAAAGGTGAGTAAGGTGACGCTCACGTTGTCTTTGCAGGGAAGATTTAATGTAAGTCTGTGCTGGAAACAAAAAATAAACGATTTTTATGCTGCGCGCGAACTGAAAAATATTACGGTCATTGCGGACGAAAAGACGGAAATCACGTTGGAATTTCCTGAGGAGACGAAGGGGATGTTCTATTTCCGGCTGGAGACGCTGGAAGAAGGAGGAAAATTTTACGGAGGCTCTTACGAGACTGTAATACAAGAGGAATGCCGGACTGTAAAGATTGGCATTGTGGTCTGTACTTACCGGCGGGAAAAGTACATATGCGAAAATGTCAAGCTGATTAGACGGGATATTATCGAGAATCCGGAAAGTTCGCTTTATGGCAGATTGGAATTGTTTATTTCAGATAATGGGAAAACGTTGGAGCCCTATGACCTTGCAGGTGAAAAGATACATATATTCCCCAATAAAAATGCGGGCGGTGCAGGAGGTTTTACAAGAGGAATGATAGAGATCCTGAAACGTCCGGAGAGAGGAATTACGCATATACTGCTGACGGACGATGATGTGGTGGTGGATACGGCTTCCATATTGCGTACCGCCGTACTCTTGTCGCTGTTAAAAGAGGAGTATGCCGACGCTTTTATTGGCGGTGCTATGCTTCGCTCTGACCAGAGGAATATTCAGGTCGAGTCGGGTGCATCCTGGAATGCCGGCAATCTGATTCCTTTGAAACAAAACCTCGATTTACGTCTGTGGCAGAACTGTCTGTTAAACGAGCAGGAGGAGTATCGGGAATACAATGCGTGGTGGTACTGTTGCTTTCCGATGGACATTGTCAATGCGAACAACCTGCCGCTGCCAATTTTTATACGGGGAGATGATTTGGAGTATGGTCTCCGTAATATGAAAACGCTCATTTTGATGAATGGCATCTGTGTCTGGCATGAACCCTTTGAAAACAAGTATTCCTCTTTTTTGGAATACTATATCATCCGGAACAGGCTGATAGACAATAGCTTCCATTTTCCGGGATGGGGAAAAAAGGAATTGATCCGGGAGCTGCTTAGAGAGTACCGCAGGGAGGGATATTTGTACAGATATCAGAATGTGTCGCTGTATCTGCGGGGCATCAGGGATTTTCTGAAAGGAATCGATTTTCTGGAACAGACAGATGCGGAGGTGCTTCATAAACAAATCATGGCATCCGGCTACCAGGCGATGCCGGCGGAACAGTTGGATGTGCCTTTTTATGATCGAGAGTATCAAAGAGGCTGCAAGGAGAAACATTCTATTCTGCATGAGGTAGTAAGGCGACTCACATTTAACGGATATTTGCTTCCCGCAAAGCATATACGAACGGTGCCGATGGCAACGGCAAGACCCGAGTTTGTCTGGCGGGCAAAGACGATCCTATTCTATGACATTGTGGAGAACAAAGGATTTGTTACACATAGAAGTTTACGGACCTTTATCAGACAGGGATTTGAAGTGGTCGGGATGATATTTGTCATACTGGCAAAGTATGAGAAGGCAAAACAAAGCTATATCAGCCGAGGGCATGAAATCAGGCAGCTTGCATTCTGGGAGAAATACTTAGAAATGGAGGGGACAGACAATTGAAATATGATTTTCTCATTGTTGGAGCAGGCCTGTATGGCGCTATATTTGCCCATGAGGCAGCGGCGAAAGGAAAAAGATGTCTGGTGATAGATAAAAGGGGACATATTGCCGGTAATATTTACACGAAAGAAGTGGAGGGGATACAGGTTCATGAGTACGGCGCCCATATCTTTCATACTTCGAGTCGACAGATTTGGGATTATGTAAACCAATTTTCCGAATTTAACCATTATATCAATTCGCCGGTGGCGGTCTATCGGGACGAACTGTATAACTTGCCTTTCAATATGAATACCTTCAGCAAAATGTGGGGAATCAGGACACCGCAGGAGGCAAAAGAGAAGATAGCCGGGCAGATCGCCGGATTACAGATAACGGAGCCCAAGAATCTGGAGGAGCAGGCGCTTTCTCTTGTGGGAGAAGATGTATACCGAAAACTGGTAAAAGGATATACGGAAAAGCAGTGGGGACGGGATTGCACCGACCTTCCCGCCTTTATCATTAGACGGCTGCCGCTCCGATTTACGTATGACAATAATTACTTTAACGACAGATATCAGGGTATACCAATCGGCGGATACACGGCGATGGTGGAAAAGATGCTGAAAGGAATCGAAGTAAAGACGGGCGTTGATTATCTGGAGGACAAGGCGGCGTTTGACGCTATGGCGGACAGGATTGTCTACACAGGACAGATCGATCGCTATTTTGATTATTGCGAAGGCGTGCTTGCCTACCGGATGGTTCGTTTCGAGCAGGAGGTTCTTGAATGTGACAATTATCAGGGAAATGCGGTCGTGAATTATACGGAGCGGGAAGTGCCGTATACGAGGATCATTGAACATAAACATTTTGAGTATGGAACGCAGCCAAAAACAGTGATTTCAAAAGAATATCCGAGTGAGTGGCATAAGGGTGAGGAGCCCTATTATCCTGTCAACGATGAGAAGAATACTGCGATATACGGGACATATCAAAAGCTGGCAGCAGAAGAAAAGAAAGTAATCTTCGGAGGACGGCTGGGGGAGTATCGGTATTACGATATGGACAAGGTTGTTGGCAGGGCGCTGGAGATGGCGGGGAGGGAAATTTAATACAATAGTTTGACAGGAGCAAAAGGATGATCAATTTTAATGTACCACCGGTGACTGGTGAAGAATTAAGTTTTATCAAGGATGCAATTGAATCCGGAAAGATTTGCGGTGACGGAAAATATACGCATATGTGTAGTAACTGGATTAAGGAAAAAACGGATTCAGAAGGTGTTCTTTTGACTACGTCGTGCACACATGCGACGGAACTGGCAGCAATTCTATGTAATATCAAGGCGGGGGACGAGATCATTATGCCGTCTTATACTTTTGTCTCAACCGCAGATGCGTTTGTTTTACGGGGAGCCAAAGTTGTATTTGTGGATATCAGACCGGATACGATGAATATGGATGAGAATTTGATTGAGTCTGCTGTCACAGAGAAAACGAAGGCGATCGTACCGGTTCATTATGCAGGAATTGCCTGTGAAATGGATAAAATCATGGGAATTGCTAAGAAGCATCATCTTTATGTCATTGAAGATGCAGCGCAGGGTATGATGTCGTCCTATAAAGGGCAGCAGTTAGGGACAATTGGCGATATTGGATGTTATAGCTTTCATGAGACAAAAAATTACAGCATGGGAGAAGGCGGTGCAATTCTGCTAAAAGATGGCGCAATGCTTGAGGAGGCAGAGGTTATCAGGGAAAAGGGCACGAACCGAAGCAAATTTTTCAGAGGACAGATTGATAAATATACATGGGTAGCGGCAGGATCATCTTATTTACCAAGTGAGCTAAACGCAGCGTATCTGTGGGCGCAGCTTTTGAAGGCGGATGAAATCTGTAAAAACAGAATGAAGTCATGGAATCGATATTATGAGGAATTAAATGGACTTGCAGAAGCGGGATACATAGAACTGCCATATGTTCCCGGAGAATGTACACACAATGGACATATGTTTTACATTAAGGCGAAGGATTTAGAGGAGAGGACCAAGTTAATTTCGTATATGAAAGAAAATGGTGTTATGGCAGTGTTTCATTATATTCCACTGCATTCAGCGCCGGCCGGGAAAAAGTATGGTGAATTTAGAGGGAAGGACAAATATACGACAGCGGAGAGTGAAAGGCTGGCAAGGCTGCCGTTGTATTATGGCTTTAGTGAGCAGGATCAGGAAAAAGTGATTCATGCAATCAAAGCTTTTTATAAAAAGAAGTAAAAGCGGTCAAAACCCGTAAGTAGAGTAGGAAAACTGGTATGGGAATGAGTTTTAGTGAATTATATGTAGGTCAGGAATACTGTAAAACTTTTCAGGTTACAGAGGAAAAAGGACGCGCATTTGCGGATGTTTCACAGGATTATAATCGACTCCATTTGGATGAAGAATACGCAAAAAATACAATGTTTGGAGGAAGAATTGCACATGGTATGTTAGCGGCAAGTTTTATTTCCGGTGTGCTGGGTAATGAATTTCCGGGATGCGGAACTGTGTATTTGGAACAGAATTTGAAGTTTGTCAGACCGGTGCGGTACGGAGATGAGATCGGTGTGATGATAAAGGTTTTGGATATCAATGAAATATCTGACAAAATCAAATTGAGTACTGTTTGCAGAAATCAGGATGGCAAAACTGTAATTGAGGGATATGCGTATATCATGAAGAAGGGATGAGGGGACCAAAATGCAAAAGGTAGCCTTTGTAGATGATAATTTATTATTGTGTGACTGCTATGTAAAAAGAGCGTATGACGAATTGAAAGAAAAAATAAAGGGGGGAGGGTACTGTGTAACAGAATCTTTAACAGATGGGGGAGAAGTGTTTGGTTTCAATATAACGCGAAATCAAAATGTTTCCCAAATCTATGGCATGGACTGTTATGTAGTAAAGTTCGTTTTTTCAAATATTTCACAGCTGCATGACAGCAGACAGGAACAGATATTGTGTCAGCTGCTGATGAAATTAGAGCAATATATTAATATCCATAAGGGATATTATAACTTAAGAATTCCGACGCATATTGTTGACTTGATCAAGGCGTTGAATGTGACGTTTGTGAATCCCATTTTTTGCGGCGGAACAGTGGAAGAACTGATTCATGGAAAGTACGTGGATGACTGTAATGCAAATAAGCTGACAATAGAATTTGCAGACAGGGAATACATCGAAAAATATAAAGCGGATTTATTGGAAATGACGCTTAAATCCTTTGAAACATATCAGGGGCAGTATCATATATCCGGGGTTACACAGGATAAGGCGGGGCTTATTTACGAGAACTGGATTAAGGGATCAATGAGCGAGCAGAATAATGAGCGATGCGCTGTTGCCAAAATAAAGGAACTGCCGGTTGGATTTGTAACGATTAAAGAGACAGATAATGCAGTCGAAGGCGTTCTGTCGGCGGTAGATTCAAAGAACAGAAAATTAGGGGCATATAAAGCAATGATAGCCTATTTAATCAATTATGCACATCAGAAAAATAAAAGTTTCGTTACAAGCACGCAATTTGATAATTTTATTGTACAGGGAGTATGGAACTCATTGGGGTTGAGACCCTTTTATTCTATATATAACATACATATTGACAATAGATGATCAAAAAATATGAAAAATATAAAATTTTCAAAATAGAAATGTGGGGTGAGAACGGGCATGAAAGTTTCTTTTGTGATTCCCTGCTATCGGTCAGAGAATACTTTGGAGGCAGTAGTAAATGAGATCAAGGAAAAGATGGTTTCGTTGCAGAAGTATGAGTATGAAATTATTCTGGTAAATGATTGCTCTCCGGATTGTACATTTGCTGTTATTCAAAAATTATGTGCGGAAAATCACAATATTATCGGTCTGGATCATACCAAAAATTTTGGACAGCATGCCGCTTTGATGGCAGGGTTTCATTTTGCAACAGGGGATATCATCGTATGTCTGGACGATGATGGGCAGACGCCTGCCAATGAAGTGGACAAACTGCTTGATAAGATCGAAGAAGGCTATGACGTTGTATATGCAGCATATGAGAACAAGAAACATTCGTCCTTCCGCAATGTTGGCAGCAATATCAATCGGAAAATGACGGAAGTGATGTTGGGAAAGCCGAAAGAATTGTACATATCAAGTTATTTTGCGGCAAAACGGTTTATTGTAGAGGAAATGCTGAAGTACCAAAATGCGTATCCGTATGTAATAGGTCTTGTTTTGCGAACCACAAAAAATATTTGTAATGTACGAGTGAATCACAGAGACAGGATAGAAGGGACATCGGGATATTCGTTAAAAAAACTGATAGCGCTCTGGATGAACGGATTTACATCGTTTTCTGTTGTGCCGCTGAGAATGGCATCATACGGCGGTGTGTTTGTAGCAATTATGGGATTTTTGTATGCCGTTTATACAGTAATCGCAAAGATAGTAGATCCGAACAGGGTTATAGGTTGGAGTTCAACAATCGCCGTTCTGTTGATTTTGGGCGGATTTATTTTACTTGTGCTTGGGATGATCGGGGAATATATCGGTCGTATTTATATCAGTTTGAACAATTCGCCGCAGTATGTGATAAGGACAGTTATCAACTATGAAAAAGTATAAATATATTTTAGAACTGCACGTTCTGCTGGCAATTTACTCTGTGTCGGGAATCGCATCAAAATATGCCGCACAGCAGGAATTCTTGTCTGTGAGATTCTGTTTGCTGTATGGCATTGTGGTTTTGATGCTGTTTCTATACGCATTATTCTGGCAGCAGATGATTAAGAAACTTCCGTTGATCACAGCTTATGCAAACAAGGCGGTCACAGTTGTGTGGGGGATCGTGTGGGGCGTGTTGATTTTTGATGAGCAGATTAGTCTGGGGAAAATCATAGGTGCGGGGGTGACAATAGCAGGGGTATACATTGTGGTAGCCGGAGAGGGGCAGATAACATGATGGGAATCTATATAGTGCTATTTTTATTGTCAGTTCTGATATCATCTGTATCTCAGATTATATTGAAAACAAGTGCAGACAGGCAATATGAATCCAAAATAAAGGAATATTTAAATTTTAGGGTGATTGCCGCATATGGAATATTTTTTGTATCAAGTGTCATGACGATTCTGGCATACAATGGTGTGCCGCTTTCAATGGGAGCGGTATTAGAGACAACAGGGTATTTATGGGTTACGCTTTTAGGCCATTTAATTCTAAAAGAGAAGATAACTATCTGTAAAATAATAGGGCTTGTAATAATTATGCTTGGAGTAATGATATCAGGAATGGGGTAAAAGAAAATGCCGGATAAAGTGGTACATAAAATAGGAAAAGTAAAAATGCAATTTTCTTTTAGAGCAGTTGCAATGATGGCATATGCAATTTTGATTATTCCAATCATACTTTTCTTTTTTGGATGGCTGAAATGGTATTTTGCATTGCTTTTTTCAGGCATTCTGCTGTGTGGATTTTATTTCTCATTCAAGAGAGATTACTGGAATAATAAAGATTATATTGAGATGCCCTTCCCTACGTTTTTGTTTATAGTCGGCGCATTTGCGTTTTGGGTGTTTATTTCGGGTAATTGTTATACCTCTGTGGCAAAAGGAGATATTATATGGCGTAATGCTACGCTTTATGATTTAGTGAATTATGATTGGCCGGTATATTATCCCGATAGGAATGGCTATTTATGTTATTATTTTGTGTTTTGGATGGTGCCGGCTTTTGTTGGAAAAATATTTGGCGGAATGGTCGCGGCTTACGTTACACTTGCTGCTTGGCTTGTTCTTATTTTAATGACGGCATTTTTGCTGATTGCCTATTACTTCAAAAATTATAATGTTTCTTTTTTGAAAATTATAGTGATTTTTATGATTATGTGGTCTGGAATTAATATTTTGGGTCAGTTTTTGATGTATCATGTTGGACTCTATCAATATCCTGCAGGAATTGGAAATAATGAAGGATATTGTGATGCACTTTGGAATACGAATGGACAACCATTTTGCTTTTTGTACAGATCGAATGAAGATTTTCTAGGGCAATGTTATAATCAGCTTCCAATTTGGATCGTTGTACCTTTAATGTTACAAAATCGTAATATACATAATTATGCCTTTTTAGGCTTGCTGTTATTTCCATTTTCTCCATGGGGTACAGTAGGAGTTGCATTGATGATGCTGGTTGATGCTTTTGTGTTTATAGTAAAAGAGAAGTCGTTGTTTAGGATGATGGGCGAGATATTCTCATTACCTAATTTGAGTGCAGCGTTATCGGTTTTTTTGGTTTTTTCCATGTTTCTTGGTTGTAATAATATATCCGGAGATTCTAAAGGATTTGGTATATTGAAACCGGAAGAATTAACACCTCAGATTTGGGTTGGTGCTGCAATATTTTGGATATGTGAATTTGGAATATTTTATTATTTGACTTGGCGAAAGTATAAAAAGGATTATTTGTATGTTTCTGTTTTAATAATGTTGATAATAATGCCTTTTGTATGGGTATCTTCACGTTATTCCAGAGATTTTTGTATGGATGCTACCTTGCCGCAACTTTATTTTTTGATGATCTATATGATTGGCTATATTAAAGAAGAATTTTTGAGTAGTAAAGTAAAGTGTTGGGCAAATATCGGAATAAGGAATTGTTTCCTTGTGCTCTTTTTAGGATTGGCATTTACTACTCCAATATTTGATTGGATAAATAATGTAAAAACAATGAATATAAACAAGAGCATTTCAGTCCAGCATCGATCAGTTGTATCCTTTTCAGATATATTAGGTTATGAAGGCGGTTTTCAAATACCGGTTGTAACAGAGGTTGATCAATCAATCTTTTTCGATATTTTTGCGAAAGCTGTTGATAGTAATCAGTATAAATGGCTGCCGATCAGTGGAAATCTTTCAAAAATAAGAAGTATTGATACGATAGATGAATATCTTGATTATTTATACGGTAAAGACTGTATGATATTTATTGCAGTAAAGGATATTCAGGGTTACAGTCTGACGAAAACAACATTAGAAAAAATGAAACAGATTGGATTTGATGAAGATATTGATGCTCTGCTTGAAAATGAATCCCATAGTTTTCTTGGCATTGTTAATAATGGACAAATGATAACAGAGCAGATTGGAAGCGATGAATACATTACTTATTATGGGGAAGGACAGGCAGACGGCTGTAATGTATGGATGGAAAGTGGAACGTTGAATCATGGTAATTGTGCAGTAATTGATATTGGAAACGGACATTACTCTGCGCACGGCAGAGGACTTAATATTGTTGTTCGGGATAACGCGTCAAAGCGCATTATTGATGCAGTATCTTTTGATACACATACGGAAGAAATGAATTGTACGCGGAAAGCGCAATAGATAGAAAGGCAGGTGCAATGCACCTGCGCTTCCTTGAATCATATAGAAAGGCAGACTTGTATTTTGGAAAGAAGGGCTTCCTGAAATACTTGTGAGAAATTGATACCCATAGAGACGGCACGGCCATTTAGCCATGAAGGGCAGAAATATCAGAAGGTGCGGCAACAGTTTTTCCCTGTCATACGGGTGTTTGCTGTGGTCAGTTGGTGACGATAATCTGTATTTCAAAAGTCTCTTTATTGATATAATATATCCCTTTGGATATTTTTTCAACTACTATATTTCGTTCTTTCTGTTCTTGCTCTTTATGGAAGCTGTCTGGAGCTATAAATGGCATAGATAGAAATCAGATAAATTACGCAGGAAGGAGTACACCATGAACTACAACGAAAGAATAAGGGAACTCAGACAGGATAATTCCATGGTACAGCAGGAAATCGCGGATATGCTTAAGGTAGGGCAGCGTACCTATGCCGACTATGAGAGCGGCAAGACAAGAATCCCTGTCAAAAGCCTGCTGATTCTTGCAAGATTTTATGATGTGTCCATGGACTATATTTCGGGAGCGAGTAATGTGAAGGAGTCGTATCCAAGTCGATAGGGATGGAAGACGGTTTGAAGTAAGTAAATTGCGTGAGAAAAGGAGATAGCAATGACTCGTCTGTTAGGTATGTTAGAAGCGGAAAAGAAACACTGTACAGGCTGTGGCGCCTGCCTGAATACTTGCCCCGTTGATGCCATCCATATGGAGAAAAATCCGCAGGGTTTTTTTTATCCGGTGATAGATTCGGATATATGTATTGACTGTAAACGATGTGAAAATATCTGTCCAAAGTTACACGCTTGGACCGGCAATACCGCTTCTCCTGAGTGTTATGCCGCAAGGGCACAGGATTCTGTCAGAAAGGTCAGCTCGTCGGGCGGGATGTTTACGCTTCTGGCACAGTACATATTGGGAGAGGCTGGCGTGGTCTGCGGGGCGGCAATGGAAGCGGATTTTCAGGTACATCACATATGTATTGACACAGAAGATGATTTGGACCGATTGAGGCAGTCGAAGTATGTGCAGAGCGATACGGGGCTGGTTTACAGGGAAATTAGAAGTTATCTGGATGATAACAGAAAGGTGCTCTTTGTAGGATGCCCTTGTCAGGTGGCTGCAGCCCGCAATTATTTTGGGGAGCAAAAACTCATTCTGTATGTGGATCTGCTATGTCATGGCGTCCCTTCCGTACAGATGCTACAGGATTATATGCGGGAAAATTTTAATTTGAATCAGGTGAAAGAGATACAGTTTAGGAGCAAACAGAACGGATGGAGGTCGGATCAGCTTCGGGTGTTTTATAAAGACTATACGTCACAGTTAATTCCGTGGGAGGAGAGCGCCTATGAAGAAGGATTTCACAGGGGTATTTCCCTGCGGGACGGTTGTGAGGATTGTGAATTTTGCGGAATGCGCAGGCAGGGAGACCTCACAATAGGTGATTTCTGGAGGGTGGAGGAGTATGATCCGTGTCTGAATGACGGAAAAGGGACAAGCGTTGTGCTTGTAAATAATGAGCGTGGGGGAAAAGTCTTAAACCAGATCAAGGGAAACTTATATGATATGCAGGAAACGCCTATAGAGGCAGCAAGATTTAACAGATTTTCGGAAAAGTTTGAGGCACATCCGCAGAAGGAGCGCTTCAAACTGTTATATCCGGGGCATTCTTTCAGCGATGCGGTCATGCAGTGCAGACATTCCTTGTATGATATTGGGCTGGTCGGCATCTATGCAGTGGATAATTATGGAGGGGAGTTGACGCAGTATGCGCTATATCAGACGTTATCGGACTTGGGATATTCTGTGCTTATGATTGCGCAACCGCTGGATTCCATTATAAAGCCGAGCCCGAAAGGAGCACATCTTTTTGAGAGAGATCCTTATGCGCAATGGGATAAAAGCAGATATTTTGCCAATATAGCCGAAATGAAATTTTTGAATCAACAGTGCGGTGTTTTTGTTACCGGTTCGGATCAGATGTTTAATAATACTCTATTTAATGAGTTTAACAAATATATGACGCAGAATTTCGTGATGGATAATCACTGTAAAATCGCGTATGCGGCGTCCTTTGGGCACGATAAGATTTGGGGGACAGAACAGGAACGGGCATCAGAATCTTTTTTTATGAGAAAATTTGACTATTTTTCCGTAAGGGAAACTTCGGCGGTGAAAATCTGTAAACAAGAGTTTGGAGTAGATGCCGTTCAGGTTCTTGACCCGGTGTTTTTGTGTCCGCAGGAAAGATTCGAAGATCTTATTGCAATAGGTAACAGCGAGATTCCAGACAAACCGTATCTGTTTGCCTATATTTTGGATCCTGACAAGGAAAAGGAGGGGGTTTTAAGAAACTATTCGGATATGAGCAGGTTGACGATAAAGGCAATCGCAGATAAATACTTTTATTCGGAAGAAGATATAGACGGAATGTGGGATATAGAAACAGTAACGGCTGTCAGCATAGAAAGTTGGATTGCGCATATTGCAAAAAGCGAGTTTGTAATTACAGATTCCTTTCATGGGATGTGCCTGGCAATCCTAAATCATAGGCAATTTATTGTGATCGTAAATAAACTGCGCGGTGAGACTCGTTTTGTCTCCCTGCTTCATCTGCTTGGACTGGAACAGAGGATGGTCTATTCCGGCGTTGAATTGGCGGAAAAGTTTAATCATCTTCCGCTGATCGACTATGAAAAGGTTGACCGGATATTAGAAAGAGAGAGAAAAAAATCCCTGCAATGGCTGTGTAATGCGATAGAAGAAGGAAAAAAGCTGAAAAAGCCGTTGTCGACCTTTGATATGACAGATGGGAGGATCGACGAACTATGGAAACGTACAGATCGGAATCATGACATGTTATGCCAAAAGATTGTCAGTCTGGAACATGAGCTGGCAGTTCTGAAAGAAAGGTTAGAAGATCGGAGGTAAAATACGAATTGTACAGATTTTTCAATAAGGGCATTACCGTTCCTGAAATCAGGCGATATTCGCTGAGATTTTTTTATGATATGAAGAAATACTTTCCCTATGCCGTCCGCGCAGCAAAGGCGGATCTAAAGGCAGAAGTATCCAACTCATTTCTGGATTGGATGTGGTGGCTGATTGAACCGTTTTGCATGATGCTGATCTATACGGTCATGTTCGGGATTGTTTTTGACGCTTCGGAACAGTATTTTCCGATTTTTATTTTCATTGGAATCACCATGTGGAGCTTTTTTACCAGAGGAATCACGGGAAGTGTGGAGATGGTACGCGTGAACAGAGGGATCGTCACCAGAATCTATCTGCCAAAATATATCCTCCTGTTCTCAAAGCTTATGGTAAACGGCTTTAAGATGCTGGTGTCCTTTGCCGTGATTGCGGTGATGCTTGTTGTGTTTCGCGTAAAGATAACGGGAAGCATACTGGCGATGCTGCCGATACTGGCGATTCTTTTTCTGATTACATTTGGCATTGGGAGCATCTTGATGCACTATGGAGTATATGTAAACGATTTGTCATATATTACGGGAATCCTGCTTACTATGATGATGTATTTGACGGGAACTTTCTATGACATCGGGAAACGGATACCGGAGCCTTTCGGACCGATTCTTGAGAAATCCAACCCGATTGCGTTTTTGATTGCTGAAATGAGGAATGCGCTACTTTACGGACAGATTTTGGACTGGAAATTATTGTTTGGGTGGTGCGCAATATCCGTTCTTTTTGTGTGGATCGGTGTGGTGATTATTTATCGCAATGAGAACTCTTATGTAAAAGTAATATAGTCGAAACTTTCTGAAAGAAGACTGGCTCCTATTAGTATAATATGCTTTGGTACGGAGAAACAAATGAAAGAAAATGACAATGCGATTGAATTACAGGATGTATGTATTCATTACTATATCATGAATAACATAAGTATTCGGAAAACCTTTCTGCAAAAAAGGAAACGAAACGAGGTGTTCGAGGCGGTAAAGCATGTGACATTTTCAGTGCGGAAGGGAGATATTTTAGGGATTATCGGTAAAAACGGCAGCGGAAAATCCACGCTTTTAAAGTCGATTGCAGGAGTGTTTTCCCCAAATGCCGGGACGATCGATTTAAAAGGTCATTCCGTATCGCTAATGTCGCTGGGCGTGGGTTTCAAGGATACGCTTTCGGGAAGGGAAAATATTGTTCTTTCCGGAATGCTTCTGGGTTTTTCAGAGAAAGAGATTGAGGATAGGGCTCAGGAGATCATTGATTTTGCGGGTATTGGGGAGTTTATTGACAGACCGGTGAGAACCTATTCAAGTGGCATGTATTCCAAGTTGGCATTCTCTATTACGGCAATGCTGGAGACCGATATCATGCTTGTGGACGAGGTGCTGAGTGTGGGGGATGAACAGTTTCGGCAAAAAAGTCTGAATAAGATGAAGGAACTGATCAATGACAGAAAACGGACGGTCATTATTGTTTCGCACAGCATTTCTACTCTGAAAGAGTTGTGTGATCAGGTATTGTGGCTGCATGACGGGGAAGTCAGACGAATCGGGGAGGCAGATGAAGTGTTGAAGGAGTATGAGGCGTTCATGGCTGCAGCGGGAAAAAACTAAAACCATAAGGCAGAGAAATAAATTGTGCATTCTTTGTGAACTTTGTCCAAACTATTTCCTTTCTGGCAAAGATGTGATAAATTATTTTCTGGATAAAAAAATTTGTCAGAAAGAAGGAACCTATCATGGGAATGAAAAAGTCAGACAAGAGGGAGACAGACGCGGGCATAAGCAAAAGTAAGGCTAAGCGGGAAGCGCGTAAAAAGCAGGTGCAGAAGGCAAAGAGAGATGCCGGCATCGCCAGGGTAGTCGGATATGTGGTGACGGCGGTCATCGTGATTGGAATCGTGCTGTTATTGGGGAAGCAGTTGTATCTCATGGCGATCCGCACAACGCCCGGCACCGATTACAGCGCAGGGCTTGCAGATGACGGCAGGATAGCGAATGCAGATCTGGCAGGAATGCTCGATCTGGTTGATTATAAAAATATTTCCGTGCCGGCGGACGAGGTTGCAGCTACGGAGGAAGAAGTAGAGAGCGAGATTGCGACAACTCTGGAATCCTATAAGGAACTGAGCACGGATGAGCAGCTCGTCATTGCTGATGGCGATGAAGTCAACATAGATTTTGTGGGTACTGTCGATGGCGTCGAGTTTGACGGCGGAAGCAGCGAAGGCGCAGGATATGATCTGACCATTGGTTCGGGATCTTTTGTAGATGATTTTGAGCAGCAGCTGATTGGACATAAGCCCGGTGAGGAAGTATCGGTGGAGGTTACGTTGCCGGCGGATTACGAGGAGGAGCTGGCGGGAAAAGACGCTGTCTTTGCGGTCACGGTCAATGGTATCAATGTGACGCCGGAGCTTACGGATGCTTTTGTGGCGGAGAATCTGGCGGATGCAGAGGAGGTATCCACAGCTGCCGAGTATCGGGCAAAAGTGGAAGATGATATTTATCAGCAGCATTTTCAGGAGTATCTTAAAACCTATGTAGTGGATCACTCCACAGTGAAAACGTATCCTAAGAAGTATGTGAAGGCAACCAAGTCTCTTTTGAAGAATGCTGATAACAACTCAGAAATGAAGGCGGCGGAGGAGATCGCCTATGAGAAAGAACTCACGCAGAGAGCGCAGGAGCAGGTAAAGGAAGCCATGGTCTGGCAGGCTGTCTTTGATGACGCAGGGCTGGCCTTTGATGCGGAAGCGTATTATAACGAACAAGCAGAGATGATGGGTGAAGACTACGCAAAGAGGTACGGAGCCGGTTATCTGGCGCAGGGTGAGCTCAAACAGATGGCGATCGACTATTTGATTGGATTGTATCAGTAAAGATCCGGAGTTTATCAGAAATGAAAAGAGAGCAGGGAGATCATCCTGCTCTCTTTATTTTAATAACGGTAGTTATTCTAAATTTCCCGCACATCGTAGGGCGTAGTCTGATAGACGTAATAATTGAGCCAGTTGGAGAAGAAAAGCTGCCCGGCGGCCCGCCAGTTGACGATGGGGTCTCTCGCGGGGTTATCCTCCGGGAAGTAATTCACCGGAATCTTTGGATTCATTCCTTTTTCCAGGTCACGCGCATACTCGAGCGCCAGCGTGTTTGCGTCATACTCCAGATGGCAGGTGACGAAGAAATGGCGGCTGTCCTCGGTTTTGGCGATGGCAACACCTGCCTCGTCGGAGACAGCCATCAACTCCAGACCGGGCACCGAGGCAATCTGTGAAGGCGCGATGGTCATCGCCCTGGATTGTGGGGCGTAGAAGACGTCGTCAAAGCCTCGGAATAAGGGTGATTTTTTCTTTAATATCTGATGCAGGTAAACGCCGGAGAGCTTTTCGTCCAAGTCCTCTCTGTCCAAACCGTAGAAGTAGTACAGTGCGGCAAAGGCCCCCCAGCACAGATGGAGGGTGCAGTGTACGTGGGTGCGGCCCCATTCCATAATGGTACAGATTTCATCCCAGTAGGCGACTTTTTCAAAGCGAACATGATCCAAAGGCGCGCCGGTGATGATCATACCGTCAAATTTGCGGTCTTTGATCTGATCAAAGGTAGTGTAGAAAGACTGCATATGACCGGAATCGGCATGGATCGGCTTGTAGCTGGCAGTCTGCAGAAATTCCACGTTCACCTGCAGGGGTGAGTTGGAAAGTTTGCGCAAAAGCTGAGTCTCCGTGACTTCTTTTGTGGGCATGAGATTTAAGATCAATACGTCCAGTGGACGGATGTCCTGATGTAAGGCGCGAAACTCCGTCATAACGAAGATATTTTCCTGTTCCAGAATGCTGGTTGCGGGAAGAAGATCCGCTACTTTGATAGGCATGATGGGCCTCCTTATTTTCTTGTGTTATGTTTCGTCAATCATAACATAAATGGGGAGGCACTGCAAGGCGCGATGGTATCAAGGACTGTCAAAAGTACGAAAGAGTTGTTTAAGATTTTCTTAAACTTTTGAGTAAATTGCATGGAGTGTATTTGAAAAAAGTTTGCATAATTCAAAATTTTGCATTATAATTGACTTGTATTTTGGAAAGAATGCGGGCGGCGTCCCGATGAAACTTCGATACGGGGGAAATGGCGAATTATGGAGACTGCTTATCAAAAGGTAAAGGTGCACAACGAATTGGAATGGTGCCAGGTCAAGGATATGGAGACCAAGGAAAAGATTGAAAAGGTACTCTTAAAGCATCGGGTATCCTATTTTGTGAAGTGGGAGAAGCCAAAGCTTTTCTCGGGCGAGACTTTTGGAGCCTGTGTGTTCTGTGTCAATCAACTGCAAAAAGAGAGTGCGGACGATGCGATCCAGGAGCTGGATGAGGAGACGCGGGACAAGATTCGTTTCATAAACCGCAAGGTGGACAGGACGTTCTACTAAACCTAATACGAAATAAAGAAGGCGCAGGGTTTTCCCTGCGCCTTCTTTATTTGTTCTGCTTTTTCAGATTCTTCTGTGCCGTGGAGAGCATCAGTTTGATACGGTTTAGTTGATTGACCTCGCTGGCGCCGGGATCGTAGTCGATGGCTACGATATTGGCGCCGGGGAAACGATGCCGTAACTCTTTGATAACGCCCTTACCCACCACATGGTTCGGCAGGCAGCCGAAGGGCTGGGTGCAGACAATGTTTTCTACGCCGCTGTGGATGAGCTCCACCATTTCACCGGTGAGAAACCAGCCTTCTCCCGTCTGGTTGCCGATATCGACGATGGGTTTGGCGTAATCCACCAGTGTGTAGATACTCACGGGCGGGGTAAAATGTTTACTCTTGGCAAATTCCTTGGCGGCGGGGGCGCGCAGCCACTCCAATGCCCTGATGCCGAGGGCTGAGAACAGAGAGGCCTTTTTGGAGGTGCCCAGGTATTCCGCTTTGTAAATCTGGTTGTAGAAGCAGTAGAGCATGAAATCCAGAAGATCAGGCACGACAGCCTCTGCGCCTTCCGCTTCCAAAAGTTCCACCAGATGATTGTTGGCGGCGGGGGCAAACTTCACCAGGATCTCGCCCACTATGCCGACACGGGGTTTTTGCAATGTCTCGTCTATGGGGATGGCGTCAAAATCGCGCACGATCTGACGGCACATCTTGCGGAAGGTCAGATGGTTCATGTGCTTTTTGGAGACAAAGCTGCGGCAGCGTTTCGCCCAAGCAGCATGCAGGGCGTCTACAGAGCCTGCTTCTTTCTCATAGGGGCGCATACGGTAGACACAGCGCATAAAGATATCGCCAAAGAGGGCACTGTAAGCAGCGCGCAGCAAGAGATCGGCGCCTATGTGGAAACCGGGATTGCTCTCGATGCCGCCCAGATTTAAGGAAATCACGGGAATTTGCTGCATACCTGCCTTTTCCAGAGCCCGTCTGATAAAGCCCACGTAGTTGGTAGCGCGGCAGCCGCCGCCTGTCTGAGTCATGATGACAGCCACCTGATTCAGGTCATATTTTCCGGAGAGCAGGGCGTCCATGATTTGTCCTACCACGATCAGGGAAGGATAACAGGCGTCATTATTCACGTATTTCAGACCGGTGTCAATGGCCTGTCTGGTATCATTGTTAAGTACTTCGAAGTGGTAACCGCAGGCGCCGAAGGCAGCCTCCATGATATCGAAGTGGATGGGCGACATCTGTGGACAGAGGATGGTGTAATCCTTTCGCATTTCTTCCGTGAAAGGCCGTTTCTCGATGGCGCTGGAACGGATGGTGCGGGGCTTCTTTTTCTGCTCTCTGACCTGGATGGCGGAGAGCAGGGAACGGATGCGGATCCTCGCTGCTCCCAGATTGTTGACTTCGTCGATTTTTAGGCAGGTGTAGATCTTGTCTGAGCCTGTGAGGATGTCGTTCACCTGATCGGTGGTCACAGCGTCCAGGCCGCAGCCAAAGGAGTTCAATTGAATGAGATCCAGATCGTCTCTGGTCTTGACAAAGCTGGCTGCCGCGTAGAGCCTGGAGTGGTACATCCACTGGTCGGAGACGATCAGTGGCCGCTCTGGGGCAGTCAGATGAGAGACGGAGTCCTCGGTCAGCACCGCGATGTCGTAGGAGGTGATCAGCTCGGGAATACCGTGGTTGATTTCCGGGTCGACATGGTAAGGCCGCCCTGCCAGCACGATGCCGCGTTTGTGGTTGGTTTCCAGATAGCGCAGCACTTCTTCACCTTTGTTGCGCATGTCCTGTCTTGCCGCCGCAAGCTCTGACCACGCAGCCTCCGCTGCATCCATAACGGCTGTTATGGGAAGCTCTTGAAATTCTCTGGTAAGCGCTTCCGTGACAGTCTGCAAGCTTTTAAAGGACATAAACGGATTGCGGAAGCGTACTTCGCCGCGCCCGATCTCCTCCACGTTATTCTTGATATTCTCAGAGTAGGAGGTGACGATGGGGCAGTTATAGTGGTTGTTAGCGTCGTGGAACTCGTCCCGCTCGTAAAAAAGGGCAGGGTAGAAGATAAAGTCCACGTTTTGTTTGATGAGCCAGGATACATGACCGTGCGCCAGCTTTGCCGGATAACATTCCGACTCGCTGGGGATGGATTCGATGCCCAGCTCATAGATCTTGCGGTTAGAGAGCGGGGAAAGCACCACGCGAAAGCCCAGCTTCGTAAAGAAGGTGAACCAGAAAGGATAATTTTCGTACATATTCAGAACGCGTGGGATACCAACGGTGCCGCGCATCGCCTCGTCTGTGGGTAGCGGTTCATAATCAAAATAGCGTTTCAGTTTGTATTCAAAAAGATTGGGGACGCCGTTTTCCTTTTTCTGTCGCCCTAAGCCTCTTTCGCAGCGGTTGCCGGAGATGTATTGGCGACCGCCCGTAAATTTGTTGATGGTAAGCCGACAGTTGTTGGTGCAGCCCTTGCACTTGGCCATGCTGGTCTCAAACTGTAAATTGGTTATCTGTTCCAGATTCAGCATCGAGGTCTGATAGCCTTCCCGGAAGCGTTCTCTGGCAATCAGCGCCGCGCCGAAGGCGCCCATGATCCCGGCGATATCGGGGCGGATCGCTTCACAGCCGGCGATTTTCTCAAAGCTGCGAAGGACGGCGTCATTGTAGAAGGTGCCGCCCTGTACGACGATGTTTTTGCCAAGTTCTGAGGCGTCGGAGACCTTGATGACCTTAAAAAGCGCGTTCTTGATAACGGAGTAGGCCAGACCCGCCGAGATATCGGAGACGGATGCGCCCTCCTTCTGCGCCTGTTTTACTTTGGAGTTCATAAATACGGTACAGCGGGTGCCCAGATCGATTGGATGCTCGGCAAAAAGCGCGGTCTGGGCAAAGTCCTCCACTCCGTAGTTTAATGACTTGGCGAAGGTTTCAATAAAGGAACCACAGCCTGAGGAGCAAGCTTCGTTGAGCTGCACGCTGTCCACGGTCTGATTTTTGATTTTGATACATTTCATGTCCTGTCCGCCGATGTCTAAGATACAGTCCACCTCTGGGTCAAAGAAGGCGGCGGCATTGTAGTGCGCTACGGTCTCCACCTCGCCGTCATCCAGCAAAAAGGCAGCCTTCATCAGCGCCTCACCGTAGCCAGTGGAGCAGGAACGGGCGATGGTCACGCCTTCCGGGAGCAGACGATAGATTTCCTTTAAGGAACGGATGGCCGTTTTTAAGGGGCTGCCGTCGTTGCTGCTGTAGAAGGAGTAGAGCAGAGAGCCCTGCTCGTCCACGAGCGCGACCTTGGTGGTGGTGGAACCTGCGTCGATGCCCAGAAAACACCTGCCCTGATAGGAGGCAAGATCGCCCGTTGTCACATGATGGGTATTATGGCGCGCAAGAAAGGCGTCATAATCCGCCCGGGCGGCAAAGAGCGGCTCCATGCGTTCTACCTCAAACTCCATTTTGATATCGCCGGAGAGCTTATCCTTCAAATCTTCCATCGAGTAGTGCGTTTCTTCCCCGGCATTTAAGGCGGAGCCGATGGCGGCGAACAGATGCGAGTTGTCCATATCGATGATGTGGGCGTCATCCAGCTTTAACGTGCGGATAAAGGACTGCTTTAATTCCGATAAAAAGTGCAGCGGACCGCCGAGAAAGGCTACATGACCTCTGATCGGTTTGCCGCAGGCGAGGCCGCTGATGGTCTGGTTGACCACCGCCTGAAAAATAGAGGCGGAGAGGTCTTCTTTGGTGGCGCCCTCGTTGATCAGAGGCTGGATGTCTGACTTTGCAAATACGCCGCAGCGGGCGGCTATGGTATAGAGAGAATGATAGTTTTTCGCGTACTCATTTAGGCCCGCGGCGTCCGTCTGTAACAGGGAAGCCATCTGGTCGATAAAGGAACCCGTGCCGCCGGCGCAAATGCCGTTCATGCGCTGTTCGACATTGCCGTCCTCAAAGTAGATGATCTTGGCATCCTCGCCGCCCAGTTCAATCGCCACGTCTGTGACAGGCGCAAAGGTCTGCAGGGAAGTCGATACCGCAATGACCTCCTGCACGAAGGGGATCTGCAGGTGGTTGGCCAGGGTGAGACCGCCGGAACCCGTGATCATGGGATGTACGGTAAGGTTTCCGAGCTTTTCGTAAGCCTGGGATAAAAGCCCTGCGAGCGTCTCTTTGATATTTGCAAAGTGTCTCTGATAGTCGGAAAAGAGGATCTGCTGTCTGTTATCCAGGATGGCGATCTTAACGGTAGTAGAGCCGATATCGATGCCAAGAGTATATTGCATATCACTCACTTTTTCATCACTCCTTAAATCGTGGTCAAATGTTATTTATACCTATTATTATGTGTTTTTCGGCATACGACGTCATTATACGACACGACGTGCAAAAAAGCAATCATCCAATTCCTAGAAAACAAAGAAAAAAGTGAAGTTTTCGGGAGGCAAATATAAAATTTTTATAACTTGGCGTTTTTGGCGGGCTGCGTCGTTTACTTTTAGTAGGAGGGATGCTATATTATATTATATATTTTGGATGGAGTGTGAAACATGAGCCCTTTTGAACGGAAATTTGGAAAATATGCGATCAGAAATCTTTCTTTTGTGCTGGTCATGTGCTATGCGGTCGGGTATCTGCTGCAGATGTTTGACAGAAGCGGTCTGCTGATTTCCTACCTGACCTTAAATCCTTATGCGATTCTGCACGGGCAGATCTGGCGGCTCGTGACCTGGATCCTGATACCGCCGAGCAGCGGCGGGCTGTTCTTTACATTACTGATGTTATATTTTTACTGTTCGATCGGTACCTCACTGGAACGGGTATGGGGTACCTACCGCTATAATGTCTATCTGTTCCAGGGGATGCTCTTTACCATTGCGGGCAGTTTTTTGCTGATGGGATACTGCTATCTGTTTCAGCCGAAAATCCCGTTGATGAATATGGTTTTGACGATCAATACGCCTGACGAGTATTTTACCGTTATAGCGATGGTGTTCAGCACCTATTATATCAATATGTCGATCTTTTTGGCGTATGCGGCGACTTTCCCGGACGCGCAGGTACTGCTTATGTTTATTATCCCGATTCGTGTGAAGTGGTTGGGTATCATCTACGCGGTGATGTTACTGTTCCAGTTCCTTGGCACGAGCGTGTACGGGAAGTTTGCGATCGGTGCGTCCCTGCTTAATTTTGTGGTGTTCTTCCTGACTTCGCGCAATATGATGCACCTGAATCCGAAGCAGATCCACAGGCGGCAGGAGTTTAAGCGGGAAGTGAGAAGAAGCACGGGGATCACTAAACACAAGTGTGCAATCTGCGGCAGGACCGAGGTGGACAGCCCGCAGATGCAGTTCCGTTTCTGTTCGAAATGCGACGGAAACTACGAGTACTGCGAGGAGCATTTGTATACCCATACGCATATCAAGAGAAACTGATGGTGCAGACGGCGGCTGAGATTTTATGTGCGATGAAAATAAATATCATACGTTATCAAATAAACAGGGAGAGAAATGAATCGGGAAATCGAATTTGGGAAGACCCTTGAGGAAGTAAAGCACAAGGCAAGGGAACAGCAGAATTTTATCACAAAGGCAGAGGTGGAGGAAGCGTTTCAGACGCTTTCTCTTTCTGATGAGCAGATGGAGATGGTCTATGACTATCTGCGCCAAAATAAGATCGGCGTGGACGAGCCGGTGGATGCGGACGCCTTTTTGCAGGAGGAGGAGCGCAATTATCTGGATTCTTATCTGGAGGCGCTGGGAGCGATCCCTATGGTTACAGAAGGCGAGAGGGAGGCGATTACCCTTTCTGCCATGGCGGGAGATGCGGATGCGATCAGGCGGGTGACGGAACTGATGCTGCCGGAGGTTCCGCAGATCGCTAAACTTTATACGGGACAGGGCGTCAGTCTGGAGGACTTGATCGGGGAGGGCAATGTGGCGCTCTCGTTTGGCGTTACCATGCTGGGAGCCGAAGAAAATGCAGGCGAAGCGCTGGGGATGCTCACGAAGATGATCATGGATGCCATGGAGGAAAGCATCGCGGAAAACGCGGCTGAGGAAAAGAGCGATCGGAAGATCGCGGATAAGGTCAATAAAGTGGCGGACGCGGCGAATGCCCTGCAGGAAGAACTGCGCAGAAAGGTGACGGTAGAGGAGCTGATGGAGGAATCAGGGATTTCCAGAAAGGCCATCGAGGATGCTGTGCGCGTAAGCGGCGGAAAAATCGAAGCCATAGAAGCCCCGGCCAAAGAGGAATATTGATGGAGACAGAAAATAAAGATTATAAGTATTTTATGCAGGATACGGGTTCCGTTTATCTGGGCGCGAAGCTGAGTTATGCGGAGATCATGCAGGATGAAATGGTAAACTTTAAGTATAAGAGTATCGTGGAGCATTATATCTTTAAGGATACCGATCCCGAGACGACACTGGAAAGTCATTTTTATTACATGACAAAAGAGCAGTTTTCCTGTCGCACGTATGAACAGCTGAGAGTAAAGCTGAAGGTCAGCATTCTGGAGGAAAAGAGATCCCTTTTGGGGAAGAAAAAGATGGGCTATACCACAAAACTTATGCCGCTTGCGGCGCTTGTGGATATGAATCTGGCGCAGAAAAAGGCGAAAGGTCTTGTGATTCAGGAGCTTGCGATCTCGAAGCTTGCGCTTATGTCGTTCAGCGTATAAACGCATTTTGCCCTTTGTAACGGGCTGGAAAAAATTTCTTGCGAATTTTAGCAAATTATGCTTGCTTTCGACAAGAATCTCTGATATGATAACTAATGTAAAATTCCCCTTTTACACTGACCAGACAAAAAGCTTCGTGCTTTGAGTCTGGTCTTTTGCGCGTATAAGCAATCGTTTCTATACGCGCTTCAACGTCTTCAGATATGCTTTCTGCTCCTGCGTGATGCGCAGGCTTTCCACAGCCTTTTGGATGGTCTTATTGTGCGCCCAAGAGTCAAGTCTGTTCTGTTCCAGAAACGGCAGTACCGCCTGATACTGTTTTGCCAGCGCTGTGGCAAAGTACCAGGCGATCATCATATTGACATAGTATTCGTCGGAACGGATCCCTGCGACCGCTTCCGGATAGCGAAGATCGAAATCCTCGTCCAGAAAATGCTCCATCAGCATACCGATGCCAAAGCGTACCACATAGGTCTGCTCGGAAGCCAGCCACTCGTCGATATAGGGAAGCAGTTCCTGACGGTGTTTTTTGAACAGTTTGGGCGAGAGCTGGTCGCAGGTCGCCCAGTTATCCAAAAAGGGCAGAAACCGGGTCAGTTCCGCCATACACTGCGCAAAGTCCCTGCGCTCACAAATGATGAAGGCATGGAGCTGGTTTTCGTCAAAATAAGCGTGGGGCAGCGCATCTAAAAAGACAGAGATATCTTCCCGTTTTGCATACTGTTTTGCCAGTTTCCGCAATTCCGGCGTCCGCACGCCGATCATCGTGCCATCAGCCAGATTGGGGATCAGCTTCGCCTGAAAATCGCGGTAGGCGGTGTCCTGTTTGGAAAAAAGTTCTTTCTGTATCTCATCTGTGATCATATGATTTTCTTCCTTTTACCAGTGTTGTATGATTCATTCTGCCAGGAATAAAAACACTTGTTATTTCACCAAACCGAGTGAGACTGTCGTTGAGGTTATACGATACCAAAAAGGGAGGAAATCAGGATAATGATCATGCACAGGGGCACGACAAACCGGATCATATAGACATACAACTTTTTGGAGCGGAAAATGCCGTTTTTTTCCACCTCGTCGATGACGGCCTCGGGACGGACGGCGTAACCGATGAGAATCGCCGTCAAAAGCGCGACAATGGGCATGGCAATGTTATTGCTGATAAAGTCAAAGAAATCCAGGATCTGATAGCCAAAGATCGTCACGTTCGAGAGCACGCCGTAACCCAGGGTAGAGGGCAGGGCGAGCAGGAAGGAGGCGATAAAAACGGCCAGACAGACTGGTTTTCTTCCCAGATGAAATTTTTCCATAAAGATGGAGACGATGGTTTCCATCAGAGAAATCGCCGATGTCAGGGCAGCAAATAACACCAGCACAAAGAAAACGAAGCCGATGAGGATGCCGCCGGGCATAGCGTTAAATACTTTGGGAAGCATGACAAACATCAGCGTCGGTCCCTGTTTCAGCGCTTCGCTGCTGCCGCCTGAAAAGACGAAAACAGAGGGGATGATCATCAGACCCGCCAGAAAGGCAATGGCCGTGTCGAAGATCTCGATATGCCGCACCGAAGCTTCCAGGTTGTCCTCCTGGCGCATATAAGAGCCGTAGGTGATCATAATGCCCATCGCTAAGGACATAGAGTAGAAAAGTTGTCCCATGGCAGCAATGATGGTCTTGATTGAAAATTGAGAGAAATCAGGCTTTACATAGTAGACAAGCCCCTCTAAGGCGCCGTCCAGAGTAAGGCTGTAAATCGATATGCCGATCGCCAGAAGTACCAGCAGGGGCATCATCACCCGGCTCACCCGCTCGATGCCTTTCTCCACGCCGAACATGACAACCGCCGCGGTGAGAAAGAGAAACACGAAAAGGCAGAGGATGGGATTGGCCGTGTTGCTGATGAAAGAGCCGAAGTAGGCGTCGTCAGCCGCAGCGCCGGCCTGACCGGTGACGTAGATGGTAAGATATTTAATGACCCATCCGCCGATCACGCAGTAGTAGGGAAAGATGATAATGGGCACAGCCGATGCCGCGATCCCCAGGAAACCAAATTTCGGATGCAGTTCCCCATAGGCATAGAGCGGGCTTTTTCCCGTCTTTCGGCCGATCGCGATCTCCGTGATCATCAGCGAGAAGCCGAAGGTCACAGCCAGGATGATGTAGACGAGCAGAAAGATGCCGCCGCCGTATTTTGCAGCCAGATACGGAAAACGCCACAGGTTTCCCATGCCCACCGCGGAGCCTGCCGCCGCCAGCACGAAGCCGATGCGGTTTGAAAAGTTAGCTTTTGTGTTTGTTTTTTTCATTTTGAACCCCCTGTTACTCTTAATGATTTAAGAAAATTGCGACAGTGTAAACCATTTAGGGAGAATGCGAAGCATTCTCTTGATCGAGTGCGCGGGCACTCGATTTTACAAAATATTGACAAAAATTAAGTTTAAGAATACCATATATTGCGAATTCTGTCAATTATCATAGAAGGAACCTGTTATGGATGAGAAAGAATTGCAGCAGTTAAAGCGCAGGCTGACCGAGCTGGCGGATACGGCTTACACGCAGAACAGATACACCTACACGCCCTTTTTGGGGCTGGCCGAGCAGCAGGCTTACTATGCGGTAGAGCGGGAAGTCTCCTATGCGGGGGTCAGAATGGAAGGTGGCGCGCCCCTGTGCGAGCGGAAGATGCTCCGCTTCGGGGATCCGGGCTATGAGGAGGCGTATCCGATCGCGTCAGTCAGGATCGCTCCCAAAGCGCCTAAATTTGCGGAAAGCCTGACGCACAGGGACTTTCTCGGTGCGCTCATGAATCTGGGGATCGAGCGGGACGTGCTGGGCGATTTGTTTGTGGAAGCCAAAAAAGAGCAGGGAGCCCTGCTTTTCTGCCATGAAAACATTGCAAATTATATCGTGGAACATTTAGACAGGGTGAGGCACACCAATGTCTCATGTAAACGGACGCAAGGAGAAGCCATAGTACAAAGCGCTGAGCCGGAGCGGATTTCGGTGACGGTTTCGTCTCCCAGGGCAGACGGCGTGATCTCCAAGGTGTACAACCTTTCCCGTGAGGAGAGCCGCGATTTATTTAATAACGGCCGTATTTTTATTAACGGCATCCAGACGGAAAACGCTTCCTGCCAGCTTAAGGAGGAGGACGCCGTTACCGTGCGCGGTTTCGGAAAATTTATTTATTACGGACAGACAGGCGTGAGCAAAAAAGGGAAAGATCGCGTGGAAGTTGGTGTCTTTGGAAAGAAATGACGGCAGCAAAAGAAACAAAGCAATAGAAACTATAGATAGATAATTTTTCCGGAAAATGATATACTATACGAGAAGAAGTTCTAAATTACTCGCAGCAAAGGCTGTTTCGTAAAGAACTTCTAAGTCTCGTATAGGAGAATGTCAGAAAACGGGCATTCTCTGCATAGATGGAAACCAAGGAAGGAGTATATATGAATTTAGAAAACTTACAGGCATACACCCTGATCTCAAAACAGCGGATCGAAGAATTGAAATCGGACGGCTTTCTTTTGAAACATAACAAAACGGGTGCGCGGGTGGCGCTTCTTTCCAACAATGACGACAACAAGGTGTTTTACATCGGCTTCCGTACCCCGCCCAAAGACAGCACAGGGGTGGCACACATCATAGAGCACACGGTACTTTGCGGTTCCGAAAAATATCCGATTAAGGATCCTTTCATCGAACTGGCGAAGGGGTCGCTCAACACCTTTTTAAATGCCATGACTTATCCTGATAAGACCGTCTATCCGGTAGCGAGCTGCAACGACAAGGATTTTCAGAATCTGATGGACGTCTATCTGGACGCAGTGTTTCATCCGAACATTTACCGCGAGGAAAAGATCTTCAGACAGGAAGGCTGGCACTATGAGCTGGAAAATGCGGACGATGAACTAACAATCAACGGCGTGGTCTACAATGAGATGAAGGGGGCCTTTTCCTCCCCGGACGACGTGCTTTATCGGGAGATCATGAACTCCCTCTATCCGCATACCTCATACGGGGTGGAGTCGGGCGGCGACCCGGATGTGATCCCGGAGCTGACTTACGAGGGCTTTTTGGATTTCCATAAGAAATATTATCATCCCTCCAACAGCTACATCTATCTCTACGGCGATATGGATATGGAGGAGAAACTGACGTATCTTGACAGAGAGTATCTGTCCAAGTATGACGCGCTTTCCGTGGATTCCGCTCTTTTGTCGGAGACGCCGTTTCAGGAGACGGCGGTGGTGGAGAAGGAATATCCGATCATGGAAAGTGAATCGGAGGCATCAAACACCTATCTTTCCTACAATGTCTGTCTGGGAGAGGCGCTTGACAGAAAAGAGCACAGAGGCTTTCAGGCGCTGGCGGACGCAGTGGTCGGCGCGCCGGGTGCCCCTGTGAGAAAGGCACTTTTGGATGCGGGCATCGGTACGGATATCAGCAGTTTTTGCGAGTCGGACGTAAAACAGCCCTTTTTTTCCATAGTGGCAAAGAATGCCGAGTATGCGCAGAAGGATGAATTTGTGCGCATCATCGAGGAGACCCTGCGGGGGCTTGCGCAGGACGGCGTAGAGAAAAAGGCGCTTCTGGCGGCCTTGAATCGTGATGAATTTGCCTACCGGGAGGCGGACTACGGCGCTTACCCCAAGGGGCTGATGTACGGCCTGCATATGTTTGAGACTTGGCTCTACGACGACAACAGACCCTTTGATTATCTGGAGCTGGGAGAGACCTACAGGCAATTGAAGCGGAACATAGATAACGACTGTTACGAAACGATGCTGCGAGACTTTGTTCTCAATAATCATCATAAGAGCATTGTGGTAGTGCGGCCTGTGAAGGGGCTTACCGGGAAGAAGGAAAAAGCGCTGGCGGAGCGTCTTGCGGCGAAGAAGGCGGCCATGACGGCGGAGGAGATTGCGGCTGTTGTGGAGGAGACGGAGGCGCTTGCCATTTTTCAGGAGACGCCCGATAAACCGGAAGATGTGGAAAAGATACCGATTCTTGCCATAGAGGATATCGGCAAAAAGGCGCGCGGCTACAAAAACGAGGAGAGAAAGGTGGGAGATACCACACTTCTTTATCATGAGATCGACACCAACGGCATCGGCTATCTGCGGCTTGTCTTTGATCTTAGACAGGTGCCGGAGGCGCTGTTCCCCTATGTGGGGCTTTTGCAGGTGATGCTGGGGTTGGTGGACACGGAAAAACGCTCTTATCAGGAATTGTACAACGAGATCAATCTGCGGACAGGCGGCGTTGCACCGGCAGTGAACGTTTACACAAATGCGAACGATCTCTCTGATTATAGACTGACCTTCGACTTGAAGGTAAAGACGTTTTACGAGAACCTTCCCAAAGCGTTTGCGCTGGCAGAAGAAATATTGACCGAATCAGTCTATACCAATGAGAAACGGCTGCTTGAGCTGGTGGCAGAAAACCGCTCCGACAAACAGGCACAGATGATGTCAGCCGGACATTCTCTGGCGGCTGGGCAGGCGCTTTCCTATCTGTCGAAGCAGGCTTGGATGATGGACCGTGTGAACGGGCTTAGCTTTTACCGCCTGTTGGAAGAATTAGAGCAGGATTTCGACAGCAAGAAGGAAGAACTGAGCGAAAAGATGGAGCAGCTGGTGCGCCACATCTTCCGCCCGGAAAACCTGATGGTGGACTATACAGCCGAAAAACAGGGGCTGACGGGCATTGAGCCGTTGATCGAAGGCCTGAAAGGAAAGCTTTACACAGAGCCTGTGCAGGGAATGCCCTGCGATCCTCAGCCGAAGAAGAAGAACGAAGGCTTGATGAGCGCCGCCCAGATCCAGTATGTATGCCGGGCGGGTAACTTTGCGAAAAAGGGGTTAGCCTACACGGGAGCGCTGCGGGCGCTCAAGGTGATGATGAGCTATGAGTACCTCTGGACGCAGGTTCGTGTCAAAGGCGGGGCCTACGGGTGTATGTGTCAGTTTGGAAAGACCGGGGAGAGCTACTTTGTCTCTTACCGGGACCCCAATCTGGAAAAGACCATCGAGGTCTACGAGAAGGCGGCTGACTTTGTGGAAGGGTTTGAGGCCGACGAGCGCACCATGTTGAAGTATATCATTGGGGCGGTCAGCGCGCTGGATACACCCATGCCGCCGCAGGTGTACGGGACATATTCGCTGGCTGGTTATCTGACGGGCTTTTCTGAGGAGCGGGTGCAGCAGGAGCGCGACGAATTGCTGGCTACGGACGTGGAAACCGTCAGAGGGCTTGCCGCCTATATCCGCGCCTTTATGGATGACGACTGCCTCTGCGTGGTCGGAAACGAGGAGAAAATCAAGGAACAGAAAGATCTTTTTGGTTCCGTGGAATATCTGATTCATTAAAAAACAGGTGGTATTTTATGAGAGTGCAACTTTTTCTTTCCATTAAAGGTATTAAGGATAGAGACAGCTGATTGGGAAAGCTGACAGGGAAAGGGAGGAAAGGATCATGAAAAGAGAAAGAAGGAAAGACAGAGAGCACATGAACGGGGAAAAGAGAGGCATGCTGCGGTTGATAGCAGCAATTCTTGGAATAACAGTTGTTATTAGCGCCTGCGGCAGCACCGGAGCAGGCACGGCTTCACTTTCGGCCGAGGCGCCTGCGGCAATGACGGAAGAATATGCCTATGACACAGCGGCGGCTGATGACGGCGGCGTGGTGATAAGCAACGAGGCTGCGAGGACTTCCAATCAATATGAGGCGGCGGAAATTGCGGAGGAATCGCTGGCTGAGGGAGGCTCAGTGCAGGAGACCGGGCAGGCAGCTTCCGGGCGCAAGCTGATCAAGACTGTGAATATCTCTGCGGAGACAGAGGACTTTGACACGCTGGTGCCGAATCTGCAAAAACAGGTGGAAGCGCTCGGCGGATACATAGAAAGCATTTCCGTCTATGATGTGAGAAGCTATTATGTGGAAGAACAGCATGTAAAGCAGCGCTGCGCCAATCTGACAGCACGGGTGCCCAAGGAGAAGCTGGACGGTTTCCTTACGCAGGTAGGCGAGCAGACCAATGTGACCAACCGTTCCGAGAGCGTGGAGGACGTCACCTTACAGTATGTGGATCTGGAAAGTCACAAAAAAGCCCTTCTCACGGAGCGGGACAGACTGCTTACCCTGCTTGGGCAGGCAGAAAGCGTAGAAGATATTATTGCGATCGAAGGGCGGCTATCCGAGGTTCGTTACCAGCTTGAGAGCATGGAGTCCCAGCTTCGCACCTATGACAACCAGATAGATTACAGCACGGTGTATCTAAACCTCGACGAAGTGCGTAAGTATTCGGCGCCGCAGACGGCCACTGCATGGGAGCGGATCAAAAGCGGCTTTATCAAGAGCATTGAGGATATTGGCTTCGGGATCCGCGATTTCGCCATCGGCTTTGTGATCGACATTCCCTATCTCGTTTTCTGGGGCGTGATCATCGTCGTGGCGGTGCTTATCTTCCGTATCGTGCGGAAAGCATGGAGAAAGCGCAGGGCAGAGCGTGCGGAGGTTGAAGCGGTGAGCGGGACATCGGAAATGGACAGATGGAGCGGACTGAATCAGCCTGAGACGAGAAAGCCAGAGCAGGATGGAACAGAAGCAGGCGCAGGACAGGACACGAATCAGGAATAGACAGAAGCGGCAACAAAACAAGAATCATAGAAAAAGAATGGGATGAGAATAAAATGACGGGTGATATTCAAAACAACAGACAGGATGATCAGAAGCTGAAAGCAGGGTTCGCCACGTTGATCGGCAGGCCGAACGTGGGGAAATCTACCCTGATGAATGCCCTGATCGGTCAGAAGATCGCCATTACCTCTAAGAAACCCCAGACCACGAGGAACCGTATCCGCACCGTCTATACCTGCGAGGAGGGACAAATCGTGTTTGTGGATACGCCCGGCATCCACAAAGCGAAGAATAAGCTGGGTGACTATATGGTGAATGCCGCCGAGAGCAGCATCTCCGAAGTAGACGTGATCCTGTGGCTGGTGGAGCCGACGGACTATATCGGTGCGGGGGAGCGGCATATCATAGAAGAACTGAAAAAAATAAAAACACCTGTTATTTTAGTAATCAACAAGATCGATACGGTCAAGAAAGAATTGCTGCTGACCTATATCGATGCTTATCGAAAAGAGCTTGACTTTGCGGAGATCGTACCCGTGTCCGCCCTGAAAAAGGACGGCACGGGGGAACTCATTGCCTGTATTTTCAAATATCTTCCTTACGGGGAACCCTTCTACGACGAGGATATGGTGACCGACCAGCCGATGCGCCAGATCGTGGCGGAACTGATCAGGGAGAAAGCCCTGCGCTGTCTGGAGGAGGAGATCCCTCACGGCATTGCCGTCACCATCGAGCAGATGAAGTTCAAAAAGAAGATCGTGGATATCGAGGCCACCATCATTTGCGAGCGGGAGTCCCACAAGGGGATCATCATCGGCAAACAGGGCGCAATGTTAAAAAAGATCGGCTCTCTGGCCAGAAAGGATGTCGAGGATCTGGTAGAAAATCAGGTCAATCTAAAGCTCTGGGTAAAAGTGAAAAAGGACTGGCGGGACAGTGACTTTTTGATGAAAAATTTTGGATATGATCCCGGCGCGGTAGAATAGAAAAAGGCAAATCTGCGAACCCTATTTTTTGACACGTCAGATAAGAGGACGGTGCAGGATAAGGATGAAACAGGGGGCGTAAGATGAAGGAGATAAACTACTGGGAGCAGTTTATGGCGACGGGAAAGATAGAGGATTTTTTGGCATATAAAAATGTGCAAAGGCAGGAGGAGAAGGAAGCAATGAGAGCAGCCGAGGAGGATTCTGATGCAGGGGGTCACGGAGCTTACAGGGATGGTGCTAAAGGCTGAACCGATCGGTGACTATGACAGACGGGTGGTTCTGCTCACGAAAGAAAGAGGTAAGATAGCCGCTTTCGCGAGGGGGGCAAGAAAACCGAGCAGTAAGCTCCTGGCGGCCACGAATCCCTTCTGCTTTGGCACGTTTAAGTTTTATGAGGGAAGGACATCTTATAATCTGATGGAGGCGGATATCTCCAATTATTTTGAAGGACTGCGGGAAGATTATGAGAGCGCCTTCTATGGGATGTATTTTTTGGAGGTCATGGATTATTATACAAGGGAGAACAATGATGAAAAGGAACTCTTAAAGCTCCTCTACCAGTCCCTTCGCGCACTTATGCACGAGGGGCTTTCCCATCTGCTGGTGCGTTATATCTTTGAGATCAAGGCTGTGGTGATAAACGGGGAGTTCGCCGGAATGCCGGAGGGGGAAAAATGGGAGGAATCCACGCGTTACGCGGTCTCTTACATAGCGGCATCCGGGATCGAAAAGCTCTACACGTTCACCGTAACGCCGCAGGTTCTGGCGCAGCTTGGAGAAATCGCGTCCGACTGCCGCGCCCGTTCCATCGACAGACCGCTTAAAAGTCTTGAAATTGTGGAAAATATGTAATACAATGAGCAAGAATGAGCCGTGCCATAATATTTGAAATATAGAAAGGAAACCCTATGCGGAAGGTTATTAGTGCGCTTTTGCTGTTGACAATGATTCTGGGGCTTGCAGGCTGTGGACAGAAGAAGGCGCCGGAGATCACTTCCCTGTCCTTGAACAAGGAGGGAGGCATATCGCATCACATCGTTGGCAGAGCGGATCAAAGCTACTATCAGATCGAAACGGCTGATCTGGAAAGCTTTGCGGCGTCGCGCGTGGAGGAATACTGCGCGGACAGCGGGGAAGGGCGTGTTGCCCTGAAAGCGGTGGAGGAGAAGAACGGCAGCATTACTCTGGACTTTACCTATGCTTCCGCAGAAGATTACAGCGGTTTTAACAACAGGATCTTATATGTGGGGTCTTTGGAAGATGCGGCAGACGACGGCTATGCGCTTGAGGCGGTCCCGCTTGTCTCGGTGGACGGTCAGGCGGTAGAAATCGGTTATATCGAGGATTGGGCAAAGAAGCAGCTCGTTGTTTTGGAGACGAAAAGCGGCGAGGAAATGCTCGTCAATCTGCCCGGGAAGACACTTTATACCAATCAGAGCGCTCACAGCGGGCAGGATGTGTCGTTTGTCGGCAAAAGGAGTGTGAAGATCAGTAATCAGGAAGATGAGGGGGCACGTGCGCTCTCTTACATCATATACCAATAACTGACGGAGGAGATAAAAATGGAAAAAACAATGGAGAAGATCGTGGCATTATCGAAGGCGAGAGGGTTTGTCTATCCCGGATCTGAGATTTACGGCGGTCTGGCGAATACTTGGGATTTTGGAAATCTGGGCGTGGAGTTAAAGAATAATATCAAGAAGGCCTGGTGGCAGAAGTTTGTGATGGAGAGCCCTTACAACGTGGGTGTGGACTGCGCAATCCTGATGAATCCCCAGACCTGGGTGGCCAGCGGTCATTTGGGCAGCTTTTCCGATCCGCTGATGGATTGTAAGGAGTGCCACGAGCGGTTCCGTGCAGACAAGATCATCGAGGATTATGTGGCGGAAAAAGGCATGACCCTGGATTCCTCCGTGGACGGCTGGAGCCAGCAGCAGATGAAAGACTTTGTCGAAGAACATAACATTCCCTGCCCGACCTGCGGCAAACATAATTTTACCGATATCAGACAGTTCAACCTGATGTTCAAGACCTTTCAGGGCGTGACCGAGGACGCGAAGAACACGGTTTATCTGCGCCCCGAGACAGCACAGGGTATTTTCGTCAACTTTAAGAATGTGCAGCGCACATCCAGAAAGAAGATCCCTTTCGGTATTTGTCAGGTTGGTAAGTCCTTTCGAAATGAGATCACACCGGGTAACTTTATCTTCCGCGTGCGCGAGTTCGAGCAGATGGAGATGGAGTTTTTCTGCGAGCCTGATACTGACCTTGAGTGGTTTGCATACTGGAAAAAGTACTGTATCGACTTCCTTAAGAGCCTTGGCATGAAGGAGGAGGAGATGCGGGTGCGCGATCACGATCCCGAGGAGCTTTCCTTCTATTCTAAGGCCACGACGGACATTGAATTTCTATTCCCCTTCGGCTGGGGCGAGCTGTGGGGGATTGCGGACAGGACGGATTACGACCTGACCCAGCACCAGAACACTTCCGGGGAAGACTTAACTTATTTTGACGATACGAAGAACGAAAAGTACATTCCTTACGTGATCGAGCCGTCTCTGGGTGTGGAGAGACTGTTCCTGGCAGTGCTTTGCGGCGCGTATGACGAGGAGGATCTGGGCGACGGCGATATGCGTACCGTGCTGCATTTCCATCCCGCGCTTGCGCCCGTAAAGATCGGTGTGCTGCCTCTTTCCAAGAAGTTAAATGAGGGTGCGGAGAAGATTTTTGCGGATCTTTCCAAAAAGTACAACTGCGAATTTGACGACCGCGGCAATATCGGTAAGCGTTACCGCAGACAGGACGAGATCGGTACGCCGTTTTGCGTGACCTATGATTTTGATTCCGAGACGGATCACTGCGTGACCGTGCGTTTCCGTGATTCCATGGAGCAGGAGCGGGTAGCGATCGATCAGCTGGATGCTTACTTTGCAGACAAGTTTACTTTTTAGAAATGAGGAGAAGAACCAATGAGACAATTTACTTCGGATGAGCTGAGAAAAACCTGGAAGCAGTTTTATATCGACCGCGGCCATGTAGATGTAGGGGCGGTTTCCCTGGTGTCCGACGGTTCCACGGGCGTTTTATTCAACGTGGCAGGGATGCAGCCGTTGATGCCCTATCTGCTGGGTCAAAAGCACCCTTTGGGAACGAGGCTGTGCAACGTGCAGGGCTGTGTGCGCACGAATGATATCGATTCAGTGGGCGATAAGAGTCATGTGACCTTTTTTGAAATGATGGGAAGCTGGAGCTTGGGAGATTATTTCAAGGAAGAACGTTGCAAGTGGAGCTTTGAGCTGCTGACGCAGGTGTTTGGCTTCGATGCGGATCATCTGGCGGCCACCGTGTTTGCCGGGGACGAGAATGCGCCCAGAGACGAGGAAGGTGCGCAGTTCCGCATTGCCTCCGGCTTTAAGAAGGAAAACATTTATTATCTGCCGGCGGAAGACAACTGGTGGGGCTTAGAATATGGTCCCTGCGGTCCCGACAGTGAGATGTTTTATATTGCCGACCGCCCGGATTGCGGCCCGAACTGCGGCCCCGGCTGTGACTGCGGAAAATATACGGAATTGGGCAATGATGTCTTTATGCAGTACGAAAAGCATCATGACGGCAGCCTGACCCCTTTAAAACAGAAAAACGTGGATACCGGCTGGGGATTGGAGCGTATTCTGGCATTCTTAAATGGCACCAGAGACGTTTATCAGATCGATTTGTTTGCGCCTGTGATCGCTTATATCGAAAAAGCATCGGGCACCAAATATGAACAGGACGAGAATCTGACCAGATCCATGCGCATTTTGGCGGATCATATCCGTACCGGCGTGATGCTGATCGGCGATGAGGCGAAGCTTCTTCCTTCCAATGTGGGGGCAGGATATGTGCTGCGCCGCCTGATCAGACGGGCCGTCAGACATGGAAGGGTGCTGGGATTGACGGCGGAACATATCATCAAAACGGCGGAGATCTTTATTGACGATATCTATGCGGAAAGCTATCCCCGCCTGAAAGACAACAAAGAGTTTGTGCTCACGGAGCTGAAACGGGAGATCAACCGCTTTGAGAGTACGCTGGAAAACGGAATGAAAGAATTTCGCAAGATCCTGAAGCAGAAGAAACAGGCGAAAGCGGGCGAGATCGACGGAAAGTCAGCCTTTTACTTATATGATACCTTTGGCTTCCCCATCGAGCTGACGGTGGAGATGGCGCAGGAAGAAGGCCTGAAAGTAGACGAAGACGGCTTTACCACGGCGATGGAGGAACAGAAGCAGAAGGCGAGGGAGAACCAGAATTTCGAGGCCAAGCTTTCTGTGGAAAGCGCGGCGCTTTATGAGAGCCTGGATGCCTCTGTGGTCAGCAAATTTGTAGGCTATGACGCCCTGAAAGCAGAAAGCGTTATCGTGGCGATTGGTAACGGCGCGGAATGGAAGGATGCTTTGGCCGAAGGGGAAGAAGCAACGATCATTACGGCAAAGACGCCCTTTTATGCGACCATGGGCGGACAGTGCGGTGACACCGGTGTCATTACCTGCGGCGGCAGTGAATTTGCAGTCGAGGATACCGTGAAGCTTCCCGGAGATCGGATCGGGCATATCGGCAGAGTGACGAAGGGCAGCCTGAAAACGGGAGATACCGTTACTTTGCAGGTAGACGAAGCAAAACGCGGCGATACCTGTAAAAACCACAGCGCGACCCACCTTCTGCAAAAGGCGCTGCGTATGGTCCTGGGGGATCATGTGGAGCAGGCGGGTTCCTTTGTAAACGGAGACAGACTGCGCTTTGATTTCAGCCATTCCTCGGCGATGACAAAAGAAGAACTGGAAAAGACGGAGCGGATCGTCAATGAGCAGATCGGGCTTTCCCTGCCTGTGGTAACAGAGGTCATGTCCATTGAGGACGCGAAAAAGACGGGCGCGATGGCATTGTTTGGCGAAAAGTACGGCGAGACGGTACGGGTCGTTAAAATGGGAGAGTTCTCCACAGAGCTGTGCGGCGGTACCCATGTGGGCAATACCGGAGAAGTGCGCCTGTTTAAGATCCTTTCGGAGAGCGGCGTGGCAGCGGGCGTAAGGAGAATCGAGGCGCTGACCGGAAACGGCGTGATGGAATATTATGCGAAGATGGAGCAGGAGCTGACAGAGGCGGCAGCGATCGTAAAGACGGCGCCGACGGAGCTGCTTGCAAGGCTGTCTCACCTGATGGCAGAGCTCAAGGCACTGCATAGCGAGAACGAATCCTTAAAGAGCAAGGCGGCAAAAGACGCGCTGGGCGACGTGATGGATCAGGTGCAGGAAGTGAAGGGCGTGAAGCTCCTGGCCGCGAAGGTGGCGGGTGTTGATATGAACGGGCTGCGTGATCTGGGAGACCAGCTCAAAGAGAAGCTTGCTGATGGTGTGGTGGTATTGCTTTCCGAGAATGAGGGCAAAGTCAGCCTGATCGCCATGGCCACGGACGGTGCGATGGCAAAGGGCGCGCACGCGGGCAATTTGATCAAGGGCATTGCCGGAATCGTAGGCGGTGGCGGCGGCGGACGTCCCAATATGGCGCAGGCAGGCGGCAAAAATCCGGCAGGCATGGACGAGGCGATCGCGGCCTGTGCGAAGGTGCTTGAGGGGCAGCTTGGGTAAGGCGTTATCGTCAGAATTGCAGAAAAAGAATAAATTTACAATTTTCGGTTGACGCACACCTAAAATGTGGTATAATTTGTGTTGTGTGAGAACACGCAAATAACCCAATCAGTCGAAATACTCTGGGACTGAAGGGAGGTCAGGTGCGGAATGTCAAACGTAATCGTAAAAGAAAACGAGACTCTGGACAGCGCGTTACGCCGCTTCAAAAGAAGCTGTGCAAAGGCGGGTATCCAGCAGGAGATTCGTAAGAGAGAGCATTACGAGAAGCCCAGCGTAAGACGTAAGAAAAAGTCCGAAGCGGCTAGAAAGCGCAAGTATAACTAAGCTTAACGAGAACAGGTCTGATGACCTGTTCTTTTCATATTTTACTCCTGTGAGGCATAACTATAGTAAATAAGAACCCTTGGGGGTGACTTAGTTTGCGAGCAGCAGGAAAACGAATCATCATATGGTTTTTGCTGGGAGGAATAGCGTCCAATCTTCTTTTTACATCATTGACCATATCAGTCAGCGCAGCACCGGAGGTAGGGACACCATCTTATATCGTGATGGAGGCGTCCACGGGACAGGTGATCTGTGAGCAGGATGCGGACACGAGACGCAGCCCGGCAAGCATCACAAAGATCATGACCCTGCTCATTATCTTTGAGCACCTAAAGAGCGGCAGGATTCATCTGGAAGATCAGGTGACTACCAGCGCCTATGCCCAGTCTATGGGCGGGTCACAGGTCTTTTTGGAGGAGGGCGAGACGCAGACGTTGGAAACCATGATCAAGTGTATCGCGGTGGCGAGCGGCAACGATGCCAGCGTCGCGGTGGCGGAGTACATAGCGGGAAGCGAGGCGGAGTTTGTCAAGCTGATGAATGATAAGGCGGAAGCGCTGGGGATGCAGAATACGCAGTTTGAGGACTGCTGCGGTCTGACGGATTCTGACGGGCATTATTCTTCTGCCAGAGACGTGGCCATCATGTCCAGAGAGCTGATCACGAAATATCCGGAGGTCTTTGATTACACGACGATCTGGATGGAGGACATCGAGCATAAGACGGCAAGGGGCACGAACAAATTTACACTGTCCAGCACCAATAAGCTTCTAAAGCAGTACGAGTTTACCACGGGCCTAAAGACCGGATCTACCTCGAAGGCACTGTACTGTCTGTCCGCTACGGCAAATAAGGGCGGCATGGAACTGATCGCGGTGGTGATGGCGGCGCCCGATCCCAAGACCCGTTTTCAGGATGCCATGTCACTTTTAAGCTATGGTTACAGCGTGAGTCAGATGTATACGGACGAAAACACGGATCCCCTGCCGGCGCAGAAGGTCGAGGGCGGCATCGAGGATACGGTAAATCTGCTTTACGCCTCGCCGTTTTCCTATCTGGATACGGCAGGAAATAACATCAATGAGATCGAGAAAGAAATCAGCCTGCCCGGCGTGGTGACAGCGCCCATCGCCGAGGGGGATGCCATCGGTGAGGCAGTCTATAAGTTGAACGGCGCCCGCATCGGCAGCGTATCCATCCTTGCGGCAAAGGATGTCGAGAAGGCGCGCTACAGGGATTATTGTAAGAAAGTGTGGAAGCGTTACTTGATGAACCGATAGAACAGAAGTTCACCGATTGCGGTGAAGTAGGCGGTGTGATACACTGTATAAGTGGCTGTCTGGCAGAGACGTCAGGCAGCCGTTCTTCTGTGTGTATGAACGGAGAAGGGGAGCGAAACAGATATTGTGCTTGTAAGAAAGAACGCGCCTCATGACAGGGGGAACTATGACGGAGTGCATTGTAGCGGTTATCTGTGGGGTCATTCTGATTGTGCTGCTCTCGGCAGTCTTTGACAGCAACCGCTTTGTGACGCGTACCTATGAGATCAGCTCCAAAAAGCTGACAAAGCCCTGCAGATTGGTTTTGCTGGCTGATCTGCATAATAAGTCCTTTGGAAAGGGAAACGACAGGCTGATTTCCGCAATCAGGGAAATAGGGCCTGACGCGATCATAACGGCAGGGGACATGCTGACAGCGGAGCGCGGCGAGGATTTCACGAATGCGCTTTTCCTGATGGAGAGATTGGCTGAAAGCTATCCGATTTATTATGGTATGGGAAATCATGAGTACCGTCTGGGACTATATCCTGAACGCTATCCGGGTATGTATGGGGGCTACACCGCGGGACTTAAAAAGGCGGGGATCGAGCCGCTGATCAATGAGACTGCTTATCTGCCGGCATGGAATATCGCTGTCTGCGGGGCACAGATCGACAGGAACTATTACAGGCATTTCAGGAGGGCGCCCATGGAGCCGTCCTATCTGCGAAAGCTTTTGGGAACGCCTGACAGGGATAAATTTCAACTGCTCATCGCGCACAATCCTGTTTATTTTGACGCTTACGCGGACTGGGGTGCGGATCTTGTGGTGTCCGGCCATGTACACGGCGGTATCATGCGTCTGCCGTTTTTTGGGGGCGTGCTCTCACCGAGCCTTACCCTGTTTCCCAGATATGACGGCGGTATGTTCAAAGAGCGGGGCAGTACGATGATTTTAAGTAGAGGGCTGAGCAGCCACACGATCCCCGTCAGGATCTTTAATCCGGGTGAATTGATCGTGATCGATCTTGCGCCGGACAAGTAGTTTTTTTAGAGAGGGCAGGCTATGGCGATTCCTGTGAAACTGGAGGTGTTTGAGGGACCCTTGGATCTCCTCCTGCACCTGATCGACAAAAATAAAGTAGATATCTATGACATTCCCATCGTGGAGATCACCGAGCAGTATCTGGATTATATCAAACAGATGGAGACCGAGGACATGAACGTTATGAGCGAGTTTCTCGTGATGGCAGCCACCCTCATCGACATCAAGTGCCGGATGCTCCTTCCCAAGGAAGTAAACGAAGAAGGGGAGGAGGAAGATCCCAGAGCGGAACTGGTGGAAAGACTCCTGGAATATAAGATGTGCAAATACATGTCCTATGAGCTGCGGGACCGCATGGTGGATGCGGAGAGAAATCTTTACAAGCGGCCGACGCTGCCGCCTGAGGTGGCGCAGTACCGCCAGCCCGTAGACTACGAGGAACTGATCGGGGACATGACCTTAAATAAGCTGCACGAGATCTTCAAGCAGACGATGAAGCGGCAGGAGGACAAGATCGACCCTGTCAGGAGCACTTTCGGCAAGATCGAGAAGGATGAGATCGACCTGGATGCAAAGACCGCTTATGTGGAGACGTATGTGCGAAGTCACAGAAGCTTCAGCTTCCGAAAACTTTTGGAAAAGCAGCACAGCAAGATGGAGATCATTGTGACCTTTCTGGTGATTTTAGAGATGATCAAGACGGGGCGCATCGGTATCGAGCAGGAAGATACCTTTTCGGATATTATCATTACGGCTAGGGAGATGGCGGACGAGGGGCCGCTGCAGCTCACAAGTGTGAGCTAAAGTAAAATCCTTCGGATTTAACTTTCGAGGATTGCTTCGCAACCTCGGCTGAAGTAAATTAGACAAGAGGAAGCGGATATGGAGAAGAACAAGGCGAAGGCGGTGTTGGAGGCGATTCTGTTCACCATGGGGGATTCGGTGGAGATCGACAGACTTGCCGCCGTGATCGAAGAAGATAAGGACACGACAAAAAAGCTGCTCGACGAGATGGCGGAAGCCTATCAGGAGGAGGGCAGGGGAATCGCGCTAACCACATTGGAAGATGCCGTGCAGCTGTGCACAAAGAGCGAGCTTTACGAGTATTTGATCAAGATTGCCAAGACCCCCAAAAAGTTTGTACTTACGGACACCCTGTTGGAGACCCTCTCCATCATTGCCTACAAGCAGCCCATCACCAGATTGGAGATCGAAAAGGTGAGGGGAGTGAGCTGCGATCACGCGGTCAACAGACTTCTGGAGTTTGAGCTGATCACCGAGGTGGGGAGGATGGATGCGCCGGGCAGACCCTTATTGTTCGGTACGACAGAGCAGTTTCTTCGGAGCTTTGGCGTGAAATCCATCGAGGAGCTGCCGGAGCTTTCCGCGGTGCAGATCGAGGAGTTTAAGCAGCAGGCGGAGTCCGAAGTAGAGATGCAGCTTGATATTTAACAAAATAAGACTAAAGGAATTGGGCCTGTGTGCCGATATAAAAATTATAGTTATACATTGCTGCTCAAAAACCAAACATATAGTTCCCTGAACAGATAGCGGTGCCTGTATCGACCGGCTATCAATGAAATAAGGCATGGAAGCTGATTTCGTCGGGGGGGGGGTAAAATGCTCTCAGTACAGACTAATATTCGTGCAGCAAATGCAAGTCGGAATCTTGGCAGGACTACGAAGGCGAATGCCAAAAGTTCAGAAAAGTTATCTTCCGGTTATCGGATCAATCGCGCCGCAGACGATGCGGCGGGTCTTTCTATTTCCGAAAAAATGCGCAGACAGATCAGAGGCTTGACACAGGCGGCAGCGAATGCACAGGATGGGATCTCCATGGTGCAGATTGGAGAAGGCGCACTGAATGAGGTGCACAGTATGCTGCACCGTGCGAACGAACTGGCAGTCAAAGCGGCTACCGGTACCCTGCAGGATGCAGATCGTATGATGATCGATGCGGAAATTCAGCAGTTGAAGGCGGAAATCGACAGCACGGCGCGAAACACCACCTTTAATGAGATACGGCTTTTTCCGGAAGACGGGCTGAATCCCTCGGAAGGAGTGTCAGAGGTTTATGAGTTTGATCTGACTTATCATATAGCGGACGGATCGGTAGTCGTTAACGGGATGTCTGATAATGTTTCCGCTGCAGAAGTGGCAGCGGGTCGCGCGGCGGTAAATCCGACATCGTCAGGCGGAGCGCTGGCGGCAAAGATAGCGACGGACTTTATTCCCAAGGCGGCAACGCAGATATTTGATGCCTTTCCTTCCCTGAAAAATGAAATCGGCAGCGAGATGGTGAATCTTAAGATCACGGTCAAGTCACTGGATGGAAAAGGGCAAATGCTGGCACGGGCAGGATACAGATATTATACGTCCGGCGGCTCCACCAATAGAGGGTTTAATTTGGAAATCCAGTTTGATTCCAATGATTTTAAGATGGAAGATGCGGAGGGGACGGGAAGCATGGCAAAGGCGTTGCAATCGACCGTAGCGCATGAGCTGATGCACTCCGTGATGCAGTATGTCATGCCAAAAAAAATGAAAAATGAACTGCCAGAGTGGTTCGCGGAAGGTGTCGCTCAGCTTTCGGGAGGCGGATTCCCCACCAACTGGAATAACACATTGATTTACTATGCAAATTTACTGGCGGATGAGAACGATGTCAGTCAGGATGCCAATATCAAAGCGTACTTGAAAAGGTATACTCCTGCGAACAGAGCTTACGGTCACGGTTATCTGGCTGCAGCCTACGCGGGGTGGCTTGCAAACGGCGGCGGCGCTGTGACAGGCGCCAATATTGCCGCAGGCATGGATAAGATCATGGGGGAACTTATCAATGGTAGTTCTTTTGCCACGGCGATACAGAAGTGCACAGGACTGTCGGCTTCGACGATTACGAGCCATATTACCAACAGCGGCGGCGATGCCTTGGAATTTGTCCGCAAATTGTCCTATAACTCTCTGGGCGGCGCAGGTTCCGTCATTACCCCCACGCTTGGTGTCAGCGGAGTGATAGACGGTTCGGGAGGTGGTGGCGGTACGATCGTTGTGCCGGACCCGTCAGATCCATCCAATCAGCCCATGGGGGGTGTCATGGGTAACGGCAGATTGTTGGAGTTACAGGTTGGCGCTGAGGCGGGACAGCACATCGTAGTGCCGCTCTATCGGATGAACGCAGATGCACTGGGACTGGCAGTAACCAATGTGACGACTACCGATGACGCAGATATGGCGATCGGCGAGATTAAGGCGGCGATCAAGATGGTCAGCAATGTGCGGAGTGAATACGGCGCTATACAGAACCGTCTGGAGCACACGATCCATAATTTGAATAATATTACGGAGAATACGACGGCGGCAGAATCCAGGATCAGAGATGTCGATATCGCGGATGAAATGGTGGAGTATTCCAATCACCGGATTTTATTGCAGGCGGGGGCATCCGTACTGTCGCAGTCCAATCAGCAGTCACAACTGATACTGAATCTGATTGGATAATCAGTCATGCAGGAAAGGGGCATGATGGAATGGGGAAAATGATAAAGGTTACCTGTACATCCTGTAAAGGGGAGTGGGAGTGTATGACCGGCTGTGGGATTTCTCATGCGCTGCTGCAGGATGTGGTGCGGGAGTTCCCGCAGGAAATTGGCGATAAAATTAGAAAAGAAAACGGGGAAGAATTTCCGGTATTTGATTTTGGATACCAACTTTCCGTGTGCGGCGACTGTAGAAATGCAGTGAGTGTTCCTGTGCTCAGGTTCGACGAGAAAGATGTGGAATATATGGGACACTGCCCTGTGTGCAGAGGAAAGGCGGCGCTTGTGACGGACTTGGAAGATGCAGTCTGTCCTGTATGTGGGAAAAAAACGCTGACGGCAGAAGAAACGGGAAGCTGGGATTAGTTTCAGGGAAAAGGCAGAGAAAACCGAGAAGTGGAAAAGTGGCATAAGAAGACAAAAGGAGCATATATATTAACGATGAAACAGTCGGGTTGATATATGGATATTTTTTTCAAATCTATTTGTCATTGGAAAATATGTCGGATAGACAAGGTGATCGCAGTGGTATTGGCGATTGCCTTGTTTTGTTGTTCGGGGACGTTGATACGCGCAGAAAGTGGGAATCATGAAAAGGAGACTGCCAAAGAGCAGTTACAGCTCTACGCGCAGGCAGCTGTTTTGATGGATGCGGATTCGGGGCGGGTGCTCTACGGGAAAAACGAAGATGCAGTGCTTCCCATGGCCAGCACGACAAAGATCATGACCTGTATCCTGGCTTTGGAATACGGGAATCTGGAGCAAGTCGTGGAAGCATCTGCCTATGCAGCAAGTATGCCCAAGGTAAAGCTTTATGTCAGACAGGGGGAGAAATTCCGCCTGAAAGACCTTCTCTATTCCCTGATGCTTGAGTCCCACAATGATGCGGCAGTGGTGGTAGCGGAGGCGGTGGGCGGCAGCGTGGAACAGTTCGCGGCCATGATGAATCAGAAAGCGCGTGATATCGGCTGTTACGATACATACTTTATCACGCCTAACGGTCTGGATGCGGCGGTGAATGAGAGCGGAAAGGTACATTCCACAACAGCGGAGGATCTGGCAAAGATCATGGCTTACTGCGTGACGGATTCTCCGCAAAAGGACGCATTTTTAGAGATTACCCGCACTTTAAGCTATGATTTTACCGATGTGGACGGCAGCAGGAGTTTTCACTGCGATAATCACAACGCATTTCTGGGCATGATGCAGGAGGCACTCTCAGGGAAGACGGGATTTACAAACAATGCGGGCTACTGTTATGTGGGAGCGGTCGAGAGTGAGGGGCGTATTTATACGGTGGCGCTTCTTGCCTGTGGCTGGCCTAATAACAGGAGCTATAAGTGGAGCGATATGAAAAAGCTTGCCGATTACGGCATGGAGCATTACCATTACCGGGATATCTACGAGAAGAAGACCTTTGCGGACATCCCCGTGAGGAGCGGCATAGCAGGCAAAGCGGCGAAGCCCTGGGATCAGGCAGTTGTCAGTGCTGCCATAGAGAAGGGGGAGGGGAGTCTTCCTTTCCTGCTTTGTGATGAGGATCATGTGGAGGTGAAGACCCGTGTGGAGACGGTCCTTGACGCGCCTGTTGCCACGGGAGCGAAGGTGGGAGAGGTGTCCTATTATCTGAACGGTGAACTCATAAAAAGTTATGACATTTTGACGGAGGATGCGGTGGAGGAACAGAGCTTTTTATGGATATTGGATTATATTGTAAAACTTGCAATATTTTTATAAAATCTGCTGGTCGGAAAGGGGATTCTGTGTTATACTACTTTCGTGTGTTATGCCACTTTGTGGTAAAGTTTTATTATTTATAATTTATCATTATATAAATGGAGGGCTGAAAAATGAGTACTACATCTCAAGCGAGTCAAAGAATCAATGCTTTACTCGATGAAAACAGTTTCGTTGAGATCGGCGGTCTCGTGACAGCGAGAGCCACGGATTTCAATCTGAAACAGACTGAGACTCCGTCCGATGGCGTTGTGACCGGCTACGGCGTGATCGACGGCAATCTCGTGTATGTGTACAGCCAGGACGCATCCGTGCTGAGCGGATCCGTGGGAGAGATGCACGCGAAAAAGATCGTGAATCTCTACGAGATGGCGATGAAGATGGGCGCACCGGTGATCGGGCTCATCGACTCTGCGGGCTTACGTCTGCAGGAGGCAACAGATGCCTTGAACGGTTTTGGCGAGATTTACAGGAGTCAGGTGATGGCTTCGGGTGTGATCCCGCAGATCACGGCTGTGTTTGGAAGCTGCGGCGGCGGACTTGCCCTGATCCCGGCGATGGCGGACTTCACATTTATGGAGAAAGAAAAGGCGAAGCTGTTCGTCAATTCTCCGAATGCATTAGAAGGCAATGAGATCTCCCGCTGCGATACTTCGGCGGCGGCATTCCAGAGCGAGGAAACAGGTCTGGTAGATATGGCGGCGGACGAGCCTTCCATTCTGGCACAGATCAGACAGCTGGTATCGATCCTGCCCGCAAACAATTCCGATCTTGCATGGACGGACTGTGCGGACGACTTGAATCGTGCCTGCGCGCAGATCGCTAACTGTGTGGGTGACACAGCGATCGCACTTTCCCAGATCGCGGACGACAACCTGTTCGTGGAGGTAAAACAGGATTACGCAAAAGACATGGTGGCAGGTTTCATCCGTTTGAACGGCGCGACCATCGGTGCAGTAGCGAACCGTACTGAGGTTTGTGATGAAAACGGCGAGGTAGTCGAGAAGTTTGACTCGGCGCTTTCTGCAAGAGGCGCGGAGAAGGCGGCTGAGTTTGTGAGCTTCTGTGACGCGTTCGACATCCCGGTGCTTTCCCTTACCAACGTGACTGGCTTTGCGGCCACCAAGTGTGCGGAGAAGCGCATGGCTAAGGCAGCAGGCAGATTGACATACGCGTTTGCGAATGCTACGGTGCCTAAGGTGAACGTGATCATTGGCAAGGCGTACGGCAGCGCATATGTGGCGATGAACTCCAAGGCGATCGGCGCGGATATCACTATCGCATGGCCGGATGCTGAGGTTGGCATGATGGATGCAAAGCTGGCAGCGAAGATCATCTGCGACGGTCAGGGCGCAGAGGCGATCGATGCCTGCGCAAAGGAATATGCGGCTTTACAGAACAACGTGACGAGCGCGGCAAAGAGAGGGTATGTGGATCAGATCGTTGAGCCGGCAGACACCAGAAAGTATGTGATCGGTGCCTTCGAGATGCTCTCCTCCAAGACAGAGGGACGTCCCGAGAAGAAACATGGCACGGTTTAAGGAGGCATTATGAAGAAAATATGGGCAATATTGGCGATGATCACCTGTATGTTTTGTCTTGCGGCCTGTGGTGAGGAAGAAGCGCAGAGCGGTCCCATCAGTAGAGAGCAGGCACAGCAGATCGGTACGACCATCGTCGATCAGATGAATACGATCGTGGTTCAGGACGCCATCCAGCAGTCCGTTGGGGATGATCCGATCCTTGTGAACGGATTTGAAGGCTGGAAAAGCGCACTGAAAGATATCGGCACTTATAATGGTGTGAGCGATGCCTCCGTTTCCTTTAAGGACGGAGAGGTGATCATCTCCGTAGAGGTGCTCGGCAGCTTACACAATGCAGAGGTGGAGATCGTTCTTGATGATAAGCTGGCAAGTTACATCGGCATCACCACCAATGTGCATTATTCTACGGGAGAGATCCTGGCAAAGGCGGGTATGAATACCCTCATCGGTATGGGCACCGTATTTGTGGTATTGATCCTGATCAGCCTGATCATTTCCTGCTTCACCTTCATTTCCAAACTGGAAAAGAAGCAGAAGAAGGAAGAACCGGCTCCGGCACAGGCGCCCGTGGTACAGCAGATTGCAGCCAAAGAGGAGCTTTCCGATGATACGGAGCTCGTGGCAGTGATCGCGGCGGCGATCGCGGCTTATGAAGGCGCGGCGTCTACAGACGGCTTTGTGGTGAGATCCATCAGAAAATCGAATAAGAGCAAATGGCAGAATGCCTAAAGTATAGGAGGATATGAAGATGAAGAATTATACAATTACCGTAAATGGCAGCGTATATGATGTAGTGGTGGAAGAAGGCGCGACTAGCGGCGCATCTGCAGCGGCAGCACCTGCGGCACCCAGAGCGATTCCGAAGGCAGCTCCTGCACCTGCGGCAGCAGGCGGCGCAGCAGGCAGCATCAAGATCGAAGCAGGCGCGGCAGGCAAGGTCTTCAAGATCGAGGCCAGTGTCGGACAGGCAGTGAAGAAGGGCGATGCAGTCGTGATCGTTGAGGCTATGAAGATGGAAATCCCTGTAGTGGCACCTGAGGACGGCACGGTAGCCAGCATCAATGTGGCAGTGGGCGACGCGGTAGAGGCTGGTGCGCTTCTGGCGACATTGAACTAATCTTTAACGGCCTTCCCGAGAGGGCGGGCTGGCGTTACAAAAACTACAGGAGGTAAGAAAATGAATTATATAGCTGAGACGCTTAATAATCTGATTCATCAGACTGCGTTCTTCAATCTGGAGCCGGGCAATTATCTGATGATCGCGGTAGCGCTGTTATTCCTGCTTTTGGCTATCAAGTTTGAATTTGAGCCGCTCCTGCTTGTGCCGATCGCGTTTGGTATGCTGCTCGTGAATATCTATCCGGATATCATGGTGCCTTACGGAGAAGGCGGCGCAGGCGGCGGTCTGTTGTATTATTTCTATAAGCTGGATGAGTGGGCAATCCTGCCGTCTCTGATCTTTATGGGCGTGGGAGCCATGACAGATTTTGGTCCGCTGATCGCGAACCCTAAGAGTTTCCTTTTGGGTGCGGCGGCACAGTTCGGTATCTTTGCGGCATACTTTGGCGCAATTGCAATGGGCTTTAACGATAAGGCGGCAGCAGCCATTTCCATCATCGGTGGTGCAGACGGTCCGACTTCCATTTTCCTTGCGGGTAAGCTGGGACAGACGACGCTGCTTGGTCCGATCGCGGTGGCGGCTTATTCCTATATGTCTCTGGTGCCGATCATCCAGCCGCCGATCATGAAGCTTTTGACAACAGAGAAGGAAAGAAAGATCAAGATGGGGCAGCTTCGTCCCGTCAGCAAGCTGGAGAAGATCCTGTTCCCCATCGTGGTTACGATCGTGGTATCCCTGATCCTTCCCACCACGGCGCCCCTTGTCGGTATGCTGATGCTGGGTAACCTGTTCAGAGAGAGTGGCGTGGTGAGACAGCTCACAGATACGGCTTCCAATGCCCTGATGTATATCGTGGTCATCATCCTTGGCACTTCCGTAGGTGCGACTACCAGCGCAGAAGCCTTCCTGAACATGGATACGCTGAAAATCGTGGCTTTGGGATTGATCGCGTTTATGTTTGGTACGGCGGCAGGCGTGCTCTTTGGCAAGTTGATGTGTGTGATCACAAAGGGCAAAGTGAATCCGCTGATCGGTTCCGCGGGTGTTTCTGCGGTGCCTATGGCGGCCAGAGTATCTCAGAAGGTGGGTGCGGAGTATGATCCCACAAACTTCCTGCTGATGCACGCGATGGGACCTAATGTGGCGGGCGTTATCGGTACGGCTGTAGCAGCCGGTACTTTCATGGCAGTGTTTGGAGTATTCTAAAGTAAAATCCTTCGGATTTAACTTTCGAGGATCGCTTCGCGACCTCGGCAAAAAATAGAAAGGAAAATAAAAAAATGGCAGAACAGATTAAAAAGCCGGTTGGAATCATGGAAACCGTTCTTCGTGACGCACATCAGTCTCTGATCGCGACCAGAATGCCCACCGAGAAGATGCTTCCAATCGTAGATAAAATGGATAAAGTCGGTTATGCAGCAGTAGAGTGCTGGGGCGGTGCAACTTTTGACGCTTCCCTTCGTTTCCTGAAAGAGGATCCCTGGGAGAGGCTTAGAAAGTTAAGAGACGGCTTTAAGAATACCAAGCTGCAGATGTTATTCCGCGGCCAGAACATTTTAGGTTACAGACCTTATGCGGATGATGTGGTTTATGCGTTTGTGGAGAAATCCATTGCAAACGGTATCGATGTGATCAGGATCTTCGACTGTCTGAACGATATTCGCAATCTGCAGGCGGCGGTAGATGCTACCAACAAGATCAAGAAGCAGGAGGGCAGAGGTGAGTCTCAGATCGCGCTTTCCTATACGCTCGGCGACGCTTATACCTTGGAGTATTGGGCGGATATGGCGAAGAAGATCGAGGAGATGGGCGCAGATTCCATCTGTATCAAGGATATGGCAGGTCTGCTCGTTCCTTATCGTGCGGCGGAGCTTGTTAAGACCTTAAAGGAGAGCACCAAGCTGCCGATCCAGCTGCATACACACTATACGTCCGGTGTCGCTTCCATGACCTATCTGAAAGCGGTAGAGGCTGGCGTGGATATCATCGACTGCGCAATTTCTCCGTTTGCGCTCGGTACTTCCCAGCCTGCAACGGAGGTTATGGTGGAGACCTTTAAGGGGACAGAGTATGATACCGGATATGACCAGAATATTCTGGCAGAGATCGCGGATTACTTCCGTCCTTACCGTGAGGAGTGCATCGCATCCGGCCTGATGAGCACCAAGGTGCTTGGCGTCAACATCAACACGCTGCGTTATCAGGTTCCCGGAGGTATGCTGTCCAACATGGTGAGCCAGCTCAAGGAGCAGAAGGCAGAGGATAAATACCAGGATGTGCTGGAGGAGATCCCCAGAGTTCGTAAGGACTGCGGCGAGCCGCCTCTGGTTACGCCTTCTTCCCAGATCGTCGGCACACAGGCAGTGTTCAATGTATTGATGGGCGAGAGATATAAGATGGCAACGGGCGAGTTCAAGGATCTGCTCCGCGGTAACTACGGTCAGACCGTAAAGCCCATGAGCCAGGAAGTCATCGACAAGGTCATCCCTGGCGAGCCGCGCTCTACCGCTCGTTCCGCTGAGGCGACCGGGCACACGGAGCCCGAGCTGGCAGGTCTGGAAGCGGAGATGAAAGAGTGGAAGCAGCAGGACGAAGATGTACTGTCCTACGCACTGTTCCCGCAGGTGGCAATCGACTTCTTCAAGTACCGTCAGGCACAGCAGGAGAAGGTCGACATGACCCAAGCGGATACGAAGAATGGGGTATACCCTGTTTAAGCACAAAGCAGAGCAGACAATAAAGAAAGTGATCCCGGAAGTTTACTTCCATGGGATCACTTTTTTTGTTGTCTATTCGGCGTGAGCCGAACAACGAGGATTTGCGAAGCAAATTCGAGTGGTGGCTCTGCTTTTTGTGTATTTAGATGCTTAAAAAGGCTAAAAAACTCTGTATTTTCTCGATTTCTATGGCTTGTTGCGGACCGGTTTTTGTCTTATAATGAAAATATTGGAATACTATGGCAGGTTTGATGAGGAAAAGGAGAGATATTGTGTTTAAGAGGATTTTGACAGTTACTTTGGCAGCCGTTTTGACTTTGGAAACCCCGCTGACGGCATACGCAGCGCAGACAGCTCCTGTGCAGATGGAGGAGAGCGTCGAAGGAACAGACAAATCTGTGGAAGATGTTGCTGAAAATGACGAAATAACAGGGGGAAAAACCGAAAATCCGTCAGAGGAAAAAACGTCCGAAAAAGCTGATGAATCTGAGAAAGATCCGGAAGAACCGGAGCAGCCTGAGGGGGGTGAGATACCTGATACAGGAGAAGAAGATTCTAAGAATCCCGACACAGGGGATGAGCCTTCGGATGATTCTGAGAATCCCGA